>UOEC01000132.1_pt1 | contig 103079 bp, 95 predicted proteins | sample 1988601 | NCBI WGS metagenome assembly UOEC01 (sample SAMEA4712195, study PRJEB27164) | hydrothermal vent metagenome | biome: marine basaltic hydrothermal vent biome; feature: marine hydrothermal vent; material: mineral | place: Pacific Ocean | collected 2011-06-14/2011-07-23 | depth 1719 m
CACGCAAGCGTAAAATTGGCAAGCGCTGCGGTCCCAGAAAAGTCCTTGTAAGAGGGCGCTGTATTCGCCGGGCAGGTTAAACCCGGGCAGGTTAAACCTGTTCAAGAAAACAGATGATGAAAAGCAATAAAAAACCCGCGCCAGATTTCGGCGCGGGTTTTCAGGTCAGAAAGTAGTTTGGTTTATTTCGCCATGGCTTTTTTGATCATGCCGACAACAACCATCACGACACCACCACCAACGCCGCCGCTGGCGACCGAGGATATGATCGAGCTGATGTCCATGCCACCGCCACCGCCACCCATACCGAGCATGCCAAGCAATACGCCGCCCAGCCCGCCACCGGCAACACCGGCTAGCGAGTTGCCGAGCGTGCCAAGACTTTGGTTTTTGAGCAGACCACCGGCAACATTGCCGCCAATTGCACCACTGATAAGTGAAATAATAAGTTCCATAGTAAGCATCCCCTTTTACTATTGGTTTTTCTCTGCATGGTTGCAGAATCACTTAAGCTTATCTGAAAATGCAGAAAAATCAAATCTGGGAAATATTAGTCGAAAAACCACTTAGTAGGCATTGTCGCTTTTCAGCAAGGCAAAAGGTGTTTTTGCGATGATATAGAGATCGAACAGAATCGACCAGCGATCAATATAATCAAGGTCGTGCTTGACCCGGTTTTCGATTTTTTCATGGGTGTCTGTCTCACCCCGCCAGCCGTTAATTTGGGCCCAGCCGGTAATGCCGGGTTTGACTTTGTGGCGGGCAAAGTAACCATCAACCACCTGGTCATAAAGGTCATTGCCAGCTTTTGCCTGGGTGGCGTGAGGACGTGGGCCGACCAGCGATAATTGTCCGGTCAGGACGTTAAACAGTTGCGGCAGTTCATCAATCGAAGTCTTGCGGATAAACCGGCCGACCCTGGTCACCCGCGGGTCGCCTTTGGTGACCAGCTTGCTGGCATCGGCATCACCCATATCGGTGTACATGGAGCGGAATTTGAATACTTCCACCAACTCGTTGTTAAAGCCAAAACGCTTTTGCTTAAAGAGTGCCGGGCCACTACTTTCATAACGCACAGCAAGCCATGTGGCAGCCATGACCGGCGACAACAGGACAATAAAGATGGACGCCAGAACCCGGTCCATGACATCTTTCACAAACCAGCTCCAGCCACTTACCGGTCGGTCAAACACCGACATCAATGGCAGGTTGCCAAGATTGGTATAGGCCCGTGGTGACAGTTTCAGTTTTGACGTGTGAGCGGCGATACGAATATCGGTGGGCAACTCCCAAAGCCGTTTGAGAATTTGCAGCAAGCGGGCCTCTGCCGACATTGGCACCGCAACGATAATCAAATCCACCCGGTTTTGCCGGGCAAACCCGGACAGGTCTTCAATCTTGCCAAGTTTGGTGTATTTTTTGACAGATTCAGGGCTGCGCTCATCATTGCGATCATCAAACAAGCCGACAATTTCCACGTCAATGTTGTCGGAGTTTTCCAGAATGTTGATCGCATCTTCGGCCGCTTTACCACCGCCAACAATGGCGATGCGTTGGCGAAAGGCCCCGTTTTTAGCCAGCGGGCCAGCCCAGGCAGCCACTGCCATCCGGGTCATGGTGAAATGGGTCAATACCAGCGCCAACCAGCCAAACAACCATAAATTAGACAACGGCAAAGCCAGGGCCGATAAAATCAAAAAGGCAAGACTGCCAGTCACAAAACTGACGCCGCTCGATGCCAGCAGGCCATAGAGAGGGTTGACCAGAGAAGGGACATTGTAAAGCCCCAGAGAACGTAGCGCCAGCATTGTCGACAGAGTGATACAAAGGGCGATGAAACCGGCGGCAATCACCAGTTCGGGACTGTTGCTGGTCATGGCCCGGAATAAAAGAGCTGTACTGCCGACCAGTATCACGCCGAAATCAGCGATTTTCAACAACCGCTGCACAACTTCACGGTCAATATAGCTGGATTTTTCTGGTTGAGCGATATCACTCATAATAGTGCCTCCTGTCCCGATGAGGAACATTCCCATTGGTCATAAGCAATTTCGGTTTTGTTTTTGTTTTTGCCGAAATGACCAGATGACCGGTTTACCTGTTGCCATGACCCTAAAATAAATGTGTTAAATTGAAGTGAAAATGCCTTAACACCAGTCGATGCTCTTGTTTGCATTTACGGTTTGTTGCAAAACAGCGCCAGATAACCAGGAAAATTCTTAATGACTACATCAGACCAACCAGCGACAGGCGAACGCAGCGCCCCCGGAGAACGTATCGCCAAAGTCATGGCCCGGGTCGGCCTGTGCTCGCGCCGCGATGCTGAGCGCTGGATTGCCGCTGGCAGGGTCAAGGTCAATGACAAGGTCATCAGCTCGCCAGCTCTCAATGTCACTGACACGGATAAAATTGAAGTTGACAAGAAACCCTTGCCAGACCGCGAGCGGACAAAGTTATGGCGCTATCACAAACCGGTCGGTCTGGTGGTTTCGCATCGCGATGAAAAAGGCCGGGCCAGCGTTTTTGAAAACCTGCCGCCTGACATGGCAAGGGTGGTTTCGATCGGACGCCTTGATATCAATACCGAAGGTTTACTGCTTTTAACCAATGACGGCGAACTGGCCCGCAAACTTGAACTTCCCGCCACCGGCTGGCTACGCCGTTACCGTGTCAGGGTGTTTGGCACAGTGGATGAAGCCGCCCTTGCCAAATTGAAGAAAGGGATTGTCATTGACGGCACACATTATGGTTCAATCGAAGCAACTCTTGATCGTGAGCAGGGCAAAAACAACTGGTTGACCATCGGTCTGCGCGAGGGAAAAAACCGCGAAATCAAAGTGATCTGTGAGCATATGGGCTTGAAGGTCAATCGTTTGATACGCCTGTCCTTTGGCCCTTTCCAGTTGGGGGATTTGAACCCCGGCAAGGTTGAAGAGGTATCGGGCAAAGTGCTGGCTGAACAAACTGCCGGCAAGCAAAAACAAAACCGTTCCAAAAGGAAGCCAAAAGTTGCGCATCGTCGCCGGAATTCATAAAGGCAGGGCGCTGGCCTCACCAAAGTCAAATGACATTCGCCCGACCACCGATCGGGTACGCGAAGCAATGTTCAACATTCTGTCCCACTCAATTGAAGGCTTTACTTTCAAAAACGCAAGAGTGCTCGACCTGTTTGCCGGCACCGGCGCGCTGGGGCTTGAGGCCCTGTCACGGGGCGCAAAATTCATCCAGTTCATCGAGCAGGACGCTGCCGCCCGCGGTCTCATTCGCACCAATGCGGAAACCCTGGGGGCCACTGGCCAAATAAAAATCTGGCGCCGCGATGCTACCAATCTGTCAAAACTTGAAGGCATCCCCCCCTTCAATCTTGCCTTCCTCGACCCCCCCTATGGCAAAAGCCTGGGCGACAAGGCGCTGGCCGAGTTGGTCGCGGGTGGCTGGCTGGCCGAGGGGGCGGTGGTGGTACTGGAGGAGACAAATTCGGCAGAAATTTCAGTGCCCGAAGAACTGCAGATCATCACCACACGCGATTATGGCGACACTACCGCACGGTTTTTAAAGAACTAATGCTGCCTGTGTTAGGGCTCTTTTACTGGTACGGACGGTTTTGACGGCGCAAATCGCAAGACAACAAAGCCCAGCACCGCCGAAATAAGTGACCCAAAGATGATGCCAAGGCGTTCATTCAGTATAATTGTTTCATCGATTTGGCCAAAGGCCAGCGAGGAGATAAACAGGCTCATGGTGAAACCAATGCCGCACAGCACCGATACACCATACATATGCAGCCAGGTAACATTTTCCGGCAATTTAGCCCAACCGGCTTTGACGGTCAGCCAGACTATTGAAAAAATCCCGATTTGCTTGCCCACAACCAGTCCAAGGGCGATACCCAGGGGCACTGGCGCTGCCAGGTCTCCAAATTTAAGGCCAGCCAGGCTGATCCCGGCATTGGCAAAGGCAAATATCGGCAAAATGATAAAGGCAACAGTGCCATGCAGGTCTTGCTCAAGGCGGATCAGCAGCGGTTTTTCACCCGTGCGGCCTGATTTCAAGGGGATAAACATGGCCAGAATAATTCCGGCCAGGGTGGCATGGATTCCGGACTTCAACACCGCCACCCACAAAATGATCCCGATCAGTATGTAAGGTGTCGCTGCAACAACGCCGCGCCGGTTAAGAATTGCCAGCGCCACAATGGCCACTCCGGCAATGGCAAACATGTAACCTGAAAGTTCACCGGAATAAAAAACCGCTATGATGACAATGGCCCCGATATCATCAATGATCGCCACCGCCAGCAGGAACAGTTTCAGGGCGCTGGGGACACGGCTGCCAAGCAGGGCCAGAACCCCGAGCGCAAAGGCAATATCAGTGGCGGTGGGAATGGCCCAGCCACGCATTGCTGTCGGGTCGCCCGAATTGATTGCCCAGTAAATCAGCGCCGGTACAATGATACCGGCAGCAGCGGCCAGAACCGGCAAAACCACTTTTGAGGGCGATGATAATTGTCCATTGAGTACTTCACGTTTCAGCTCAAGTCCGACCAGAAAAAAGAACACCGCCATCAAGGCATCGTTGATCCACAAAATCAGTGGTTTGGCCAGTTGAAAGTCACCGATACGCAGTTCGACCGGCAAGTTCAGAAAAGCGTTGTAAAGTGGTTTCAAACCGGTGTTTGCCGCTATAATCGCCAGCACCAGAGCGCCCATCAACAAAAACCCGCCAGAGGTCTCCATGTGTAAAAATCTTTGTACACGAGACATGCTTGTCTTTTTTGAGGACATGTTTGGTTTTCCTTGTAGCGACTTTGCGACACGCTGTTAACATTGCCTGCGCCGCTTGTAAAAGATAAAATAATGCGACCTGACACCTGACCTCTAGCATTGCCAGCCCGCCATTGTAGAAACTTTTTCAGAATGTGAAAAGGTTGGCAATGATTTTCTTGAGTATAGTACGATATCAGACTATATAGTACGAAATCGTATCAATAACCACTTGGACCGGAGATCAATATGCCTGTTAACCGACGCAAATTTTTGGCCATCGTTGGCGGGGGAACAATTGTTGCAGCAACAGGGGCAGGTGGCTTTCTGGCAACCCGCACCCCGACAAAAGCCCTGGCACCATGGCGTCAGGTCGGCAACTATGATGAACCACGCCGCCGGGCATTGTCTTATGCAATACTTGCGCCCAATCCCCACAACCGGCAACCCTGGCTTGTCGACCTGTCGCAAGACGGTTCGATTGTGTTATATGTTGATACCAGCAGATTGTTGCCGCACACGGATCCTTTCAGTCGGCAAATCACCATCGGGCTTGGCTGTTTTCTCGAACTTTTGCGCATGGCTGCAGCCCAGAACGGTTATCTGGCAACTATCGAAAATTTCCCGCAAGGGTTTGACAAAGACCAGTTGGACAAGCGCCCCATTGCAGAAATTTCATTTGTAAAAGACCCTGCTGTCAGCAAAGATCTGTTGTTTTCCCAGGTATTGGCCCGTCGGTCTTTAAAAGAGCCATTTGATCTTGATCGCAACGTACCGGCTGATGTTTTGAAAAACCTCGAAGGCGTGGTGCGCGATGGTGTCAGTATTGGCACGACAAACCAGCCAGACAAGGTTCAGCAACTGCGTCAGTTAACCCGTGATGCCATGACCAAAGAGCTTGAAACACCGCGCACCTACAAGGAAAGTGTTGATCTGTTTCGCATTGGCAAAGCAGAAATAAACGCCAATCCCGACGGTCTGTCTTTCGGTGGACCAATGTTTGACACCCTTGCAGCTTTGGGCATGTTCTCACGCGAAATCGCCCTTGATCGCCAGTCCTCTGGCTATAAACAGGGTATCGCGGCGGTTATGGCCAATATTGACACGGCAATGGGATATGTCTGGCTGGTCACACCAACCAACACCCGCATTGACCAGCTTAATGCCGGGCGCGACTGGTTGCGGGTCAACCTTGCTGCCACCGGTATCGGCATTGGTCTTCACCCCCTCAGTCAGGCGCTGCAGGAATATAGCGAAATGCAGGTTGAATATAACAAGGTTCAGGCACTTTTGGCGGCGCAGGGTAAAACGGTTCAAATGCTGGGCCGCCTGGGTTATGCTGGTAAAGTGCCGCCAACCCCGCGCTGGCCGCTTGACGCCAAAATTTTGAAAGCCTGAGTTTTTGGATAAACAAGACCTGTCACAAGACCTGCCATTGTATTTTTCGTTGTTCAACGAAATCGGCATTATCAGCCAGCTTGGCCGTGCCCTGATGGAGGCCCGAATGCCCGATGGCCTGTCAGGCAGCCATTTTAATATTCTAAACCACCTTATCCGGGTGGAGGATGGGCGAACCCCACTGGAGTTGGCCCGGGCTTTTCAGGTGCCAAAAACCACCATGACCCACACCCTTGCTGGTCTTGAAAACCACAAACTGATTGAAATGCGCCCCAATCCAAAGGATGGCCGCAGCAAATGCGCCTGGCTGACAACAAAAGGCCGGAGCTTTCGTAATCAGGTGATAGCTGACCTTGCGCCTGATCTGGCCCGGTTTGCCGGGCAGGTGCCAAGGGAAAAAGTTGCAGGTCTGGTGACAGAACTGGCCGAAATACGCAAAATACTGGACGCCAATCGGGACGAAAGCAACTAGAGCGAAAGCGTCATATAGGGCAAAAAACGTCCGGGGATTGAACCTGAAGGTGTTTGCCCGGTAACAACAAAGCCCATGGCCTGATAAAAAGGGACTGCAAACGGGTCGGAATCAAGGTGCAACTGGCTCAAGGCTTGAGCCTTTGCCCTTTCGAGCAGCTTTTGCCATAGCAACCGTCCGACACCTTTACCCTGCCAGCCCGGGTCAACAAAAAAAGCACTGACTTCGCCTGAAGTGTCATTTTCATCAACGAGAAGACAGGCGCATCCGCACAAAACATCTGTTTCTGCGACCCAGTATTCTTGCCCGGTCAGGCGCTCACCGGTTACCGTCAGTTCGTCACGGCAGGCTGCCATAAACGCTTCATCATAACCATTGGAACTTTTGGATCGCATAATCAGGTCGGTTAATTCACCGGCATCATCAGGGCGGGCCTTGCGAATAGTGATATTCATTGGCCCACCCTATGACACTGCCGGTAAAAATTAAACGATAAATCAGGTTACAGACGCCGGTTTACCTGACGGGCATATCTGCGGGCAGCGCGTGGCAGGCGTTTGGCCCCGATACCGGCATTGTAATAGGCAACACTGCCGCGTCGCAGGGCTTTGCGCAAATACCGCATGCCATAGGTCAGGTTGGTGGAAACCTTGTACAAGCCACCGCAAGATCCCCGATAGCCCATGCCACGGGCGGTTGAACATTTCAGTTGCATCAGGCCGATTTCACCGGCTCTGCCGCGAGCCCGTGGCCGAAAACTGGATTCTTGCTGCACCACAGAAAGGGCAATACGGATCGGCACACCGGCCGCCCGTGCATGACGGCGAACCGCCGCAACGATTGCCGGGCGACCACCACGAATGCGGCGAACCGAGCGGCGCTTTCCTGTTTTTCGAACTGTTTTCTTTTTAACACCAAGGTTAAAATTGGTAACGGCCTTTCCCGTTACTGAAGCCAGGCTTGATTGGACGGGCAGGGCGGCTGTAAAAAACAGCGCCACACCAGTGGCGCAAATAATTGATGTCAATCGGTACATTTTGTCTCTTGTCTGTTGTTTATAAGGTATTCAACACGCACGAGAGACTTGATGGTGATTTATGAAAACACCGTCACTTGCCCCCGCAGCAAGGGGGCATACAACCGGAAATTGTGTCAATTTTTAGGTATTCACCAAAAAGATACTGCGCGGGCGGTGGCGGCTATAGCGTTTTGGTCATGCAAACACTGTTTGGATCAACCTTGTAATCCCCAAATACCGGGCATTCCGCAAAGCCATATTTCTCATAAAGTCTGCGGGCCGGCAGGAAGGCAGGCATCGAGCCGGTTTCAAGGCTGAGACGGTTGTAAGAGCGCTGGCGGGCCACTTCCATGATGTGTTTGAGCATGGTGACAGCAATGCCTTTACCGCGGTGGTCACAATGAACATGCATTGATTTGATCTCGCCATGCCGGTCATCAAGTTGTTTCAGCGCCCCGCAACCCAGCAAATTCCGGCCATCCCAAACCGACCAAAACGAAATTTCCGGCACCCGCAACCCGTCCAGATCAAGCGCATGAATGCTTTCAGGTGGCGTAGTATGCACCATCTCGTCAAGGTGGCGTTGCAGCAAGGCTTTGATTTCGAGACCTTCAATATTATCGTGTTTGATTTCCATTTTCATTTAACTTTTTCATTTTTGGCCTGAGAGAATGTCTTAATCATTTTTAAAGCAGATGAGGCGATGGCGCTATCGGGGAACTGTTCCAGTGTCTGTTCATATTGAGCTTTTGATTTTTCCCGTTCTCCCAGGTGGGCATAACAGTAAGCGATGTTTACCAGCGACATTTCCCGATAAGTTATTGCTGCTGGCGATAACAGGACCAGAAAGCGCCAGCGATCAATCCATCTGCGGCGACCCAAAAGCAGGAGAAAACGCTCAAACAGGGAAGTTGCCTCTTCCAGGTTTTTTTCTGCTAGTAACAGGCGTAATCCCTTGTTGAAATCAGCCAGAACGAACAAGTGCACGAAAGCCATGTAAAAACCAATCAAAAACACAGCAGCGGCCAATCCCCACAACAGACCGGGCTCGGGGAGAAATGCTTTCCCCATAACAATGCCAAGGAAAACAACAATTGAAACAATGAGCGCTAACACAACCACCCCAAAAATCGATACGGGGCGGGTAATCGGTATTTTTGCACTCATTTAAGCCACCAAAAGGTTTTGATATTTCTGACATTGTTAATTGAACGGCTAATAAAATATCAACGCATCACCGTCGTTTCTTAAAAAATTTTTTCAGCATGTCTGCTGCCCGCGCCTCACCAATGCCTTCATAAACCTCCGGCGCGTGATGGCATGTCGGTTGACCGAAAAACCGCCCGCCATTTTCCACACCGCCCATTTTCTCATCACCAGCCCCGTAATAGAGCCGGGCAATACGGGCAAAGGAAATGGTTGCTGCGCACATCGCACACGGTTCCAGCGTTACATACAGGTTGTGATCGGGTAACCGCTCGCTGCCCAGCGCGGCACAAGCTGCCCGGATAACAAGGACTTCGGCATGGGCGCTCGGGTCGTTCAACTCGCGCGTTCGGTTGCCTGCTCTGGCGATAATTTCACCGGCCTGATTGGTCAGCACCGCCCCGACCGGCACCTCGCCACGCGCTGCTGCAGCTTCGGCCTCTTCAAAGGCAATTTCCATTGGTTTTTTTAGCGGGCTTTGTTTCATGTTGTTTATCACTTTAGACACTGCTAAAACCCGCGGCAATTAGATTTGCAAAGATTGTTACCATGACTGATTCTACCGCCAGCGGCACCAGTGCCAGCGACACTAATGTCCGCGATTATCGTGAAACCCTGTTCCTGCCCAAAACCGATTTTCCCATGCGGGCCGGTTTGCCCAAGAAGGAACCGGAAATTATCAAGCGCTGGCAGGATGAAAAGCTCTATGAAACCCTGCGCGCTCAATCCAAAGGCCGCGACCGGTTTATCCTCCACGATGGCCCCCCTTACGCCAATGGCAATCTGCACATGGGTCATGCCCTTAACAAGACGCTGAAAGATGTGGTCACCCGCGTTGCCCAGATGTCGGGTTATGACAGCAACTATGTACCGGGCTGGGATTGCCATGGCCTGCCGATTGAATGGAAAATCGAAGAAAAATACCGCGCCAAGGGCCGCAACAAGGACGATGTGCCAATCAACGAATTCCGCAAGGAATGCCGCGAGTTCGCCCAACATTGGGTCGGCGTGCAATCAGAGGAATTCCAGCGCCTCGGCGTTATCGGCGACTGGAAAAACCCCTACCTGACCATGAACTACGCCGCCGAAGCCGACATCGCCCGCGAACTGATGAAATTCGCCATGACCGGGCAGTTGTACCGGGGTTCCAAGCCAATCATGTGGTCGGTGGTTGAGCAAACGGCATTGGCTGAGGCTGAGATTGAGTACCATGATTATGAGAGTGATACGATTTGGGTGAAGTTTCCTGTTAAGTATGTCGTGGGTGGGTCAGATGGATATCACAGCAACCCTACTACTAATGAAGAAATGCATAGACTCTTTCCGGGTGATTCAATAGTAATTTGGACGACAACACCATGGACGATTCCGGGAAATCGGGCGATTTCGTTCTCTAAAAACATCTCATACAGCCTGTTTAAAATTACATCTGCGGAAAATGAATTCGGGCCGCAAGCGGGCGAAAGATTGGTGTTAGCTGATAGTCTTGCAGACGAATGCAAAGCTAAAGCAAAGATCGGACTAGAGCAGCTATACAATATTCCATGGACCGTCCTGAGTGGGGTACGTTGTGATCACCCACTTAAAGGGCTTGGTGGTGGATATGAGTTTGATGTACCACTTCTGGTCGGTGATCACGTAACTGATGAAGCAGGCACCGGGTTTGTGCACACTGCACCCGGCCATGGTCGTGAAGACTTTGAAGCGTGGATGGACGCGGGAACTGATTTGCGTACTCGCGGCATCAGTACCGATATTCCCTTCACCGTAAATGCCGATGGCACTTTCACCGATCAGGCCCCCGGCTTTGAAGGCATTCACGTCATCGACCACAAGGGCAAAAAGGGCAAGGCCAATCAAGCCGTCATTACCGCGCTGATTGAGCACAGCAACCTGTTTGCCCGTGGCCGCCTCAAACATCAATACCCCCATTCATGGCGGTCGAAGAAACCGATTATCTTCCGCAACACGCCGCAATGGTTTGTTTACATGGATGAGGAAGTCAACGATGGCAAAGGCGGGACGCTCCGCCAACGCGCCCTCAAAGCCATTTCAGAAACCCAATTTGTGCCCGAAAGTGGCCAGGCACGTTTACGTGGGATGATTGAGACCCGGCCTGACTGGGTATTGTCTCGCCAGCGCGCCTGGGGGGTGCCGATTTGTGTGTTTGCTGACAAGGACGGCAATGTTCTCAAAGACGAAAAGGTCAATCAACGCATTGCTGATGCCTTTGATAAAGAGGGCGCTGATGCCTGGTATGTCGAGGGGGCCAAAGAGCGTTTCCTTGAGGGCGTAAGCGGAGACTGGGAACAGGTCACCGACATTCTTGATGTCTGGTTCGATTCAGGCTCTACCCATGCCTTTTGCATGGAACGGCGCGACGACCTGAAGGTCAAACGCTCTTTTGATGGCGGCAATGACCGGGTGATGTATCTGGAAGGCTCAGACCAGCATCGCGGCTGGTTCCATTCTTCCCTGCTGGAAAGCTGCGGCACCCGTGGCCATGCGCCTTATGACATTGTGCTGACCCACGGTTTTACCATGGCCGATGATGGTCGTAAAATGTCCAAATCACTGAACAACCAGATTTTCCCAGCTGATCTGATCAAGCAATACGGCGCTGACATTATCCGCCTCTGGGTCGTATCGGTCGACTATATTGACGACCAACGGCTGGGCAAGGAGGCGATCAACTCCACCGTTGATGCCTACCGCAAAATGCGCAATACCCTGCGCTACATGCTCGGTGCGCTGACCGCTTATGATGCCAACAAATGCGTTGCGGTAGCTGATATGCCCGAACTGGAACGCTATATCCTGCACAAATTGCACGAAGTGGGCAGCGTCGTCACGCAGGCCTTTGAAAACTACGACTACAAACGCGCCATCGCCGCACTGGTCAACTTTATGAATGTTGATCTTTCGGCGTTCTATTTCGATATCCGTAAGGACGCGCTTTATTGCGATCCCCTCAATACCCCGCGCCGTCTGGCCTGCCTGACTGTGATGGACGAATTGTTCAATTGCATCACCACCTGGCTGGCCCCGATGCTGGTTTTTACCGCCGAAGAAGTCTGGACCACTCGCAACGGGCCAGACGCTGGCAGTGTTCACCTGCAGCAATTTGCCAAGCCTGATGATAGTTGGTCCGACACGTCGCTAGCGACCAAATGGACCAAAATCCGCAAAGTCCGCTCGGTGGTTACCGGCGCGCTGGAAGTTGAACGCCGCGAAAAGCGCATCGGTTCATCGCTTGAATCAGCCCCGGTTGTTCACGTTACCAATGATGACTTGCGCACCGTTCTGGATGGTTTGGATCTGGCTGAAATCTTCATCACCTCAGCCGCCACCCTGTCCAGCGACAACGGCCCGTCAGACGCATTCACTCTTGCCGACATCGAAGGCGTCAGCGTCGTTCACCAGACCGCTCCGGGCCAAAAATGCGCCCGCTCGTGGGTTTTCTCCACCGAAGTTGGCCGCGACCCCGACTACCCCGACATTACCCCCCGCGATGCCCAGGCGGTTCGCGAATGGGATGCGACCAATAGCGATGCTTAAGGATTTCGCCATATGGGGCCGGTTTGCCCCGATCGGTCTGGCCTTCATTGCGCTTGGCTTTGGCATTGATCAGGGGTTCAAATGGTGGATGCTGTATGTCTATGACATCAGCGCCAAGCAACCGGTTTCGCTCACGCCGTTTTTTGATCTTGTCATGGTGTGGAATCCCGGTGTCAGCTATGGCTGGTTCAAAAACCTTGGCCCCTGGGTACTGATTGCCGGTCAATCGCTGATCGTCTTGCTGTTATGGTTCTGGCTGGCAGGCAGCAAAGACCGTATTTCTGCCATTGCCGTAGGCTTGATCATCGGTGGCGCATTGGGAAACATCACCGACCGGGTTGCCTATGAAGCAGTGGCTGATTTTTTCCATTTCTATGCATTTGGCTATAACTGGTACATTTTTAACCTCGCCGATGTGGTCATCGTTGCCGGAGCAGCCATACTGGTGTATGGTTCCATCAGGGAAATGAAGCGTGAAAAGTCTTAAAGCCATGGTTTCGCCCAATTGGGCAGCTATTTGCGTGTCTAAATTAATAGGGACAAAAAGTGTGACCAGCAAATTTGTAAAATATTCCGCAGTGCTCGGTACTGTTGTCCTTGCCGGGTGTAGCGAAGTGGGCTTTAAAGACGCATTTGACATGGGCAAAGTTGCTCCCGATGAAACTCAGGTGCAACAAAACCAGGCTTTGACCATGCCACCGGATTTGCAACTGCGCGCGCCAGGTGGTGGTGCAGTTCCACAAGCACCGGTTGCCAGTTCTGCGCCGCCGGTCTCAACCCAGCCGCCGCAATATGGTCAGGTTCCGCCAAATGTTGCCCAACCTCAATACGGTACCCAACCTCAGCGTCAGGCCAGCGTCCCGCCAAATGTTCCGCCAACAGCGCAACCAACAGTGCCGGTACAGGATGTGTATGCCCGCAACGGCATTTCGCGTGTACGCCCCGATGGCACACCAAAAAGCAATGCTGAGCTGATTGCTGAATTACGCGCTCAGAAACAAAAACGCCAACGCGAATCAAACCCCAATTACGGCACTGTTTTCAACCTGCCAAGTGTCTGGAAAGATGGCGGTTGATTCTGGCAAAAATTGCCAATTACGAAAAGTTTAGTGGATTTTTACCGCCCATCCGTTCAGAACAAGTGTGGATGCGTTCCGTAGTGGGACCTGCCTGGGTCCAGACCCTAACCAGATAGAGAAATCATTTGTTTAAAACATCTTTGCCCTCAGCCTGTTTCGCCAGAGCATTGGTTATTGTTTCCGCGCTCTTTTTTGTCCTGCCTGCCAATGCCAAACCCCTCAACATTGATGTTGGGGAATTCACCCTTGAAAACGGCATGAAAGTGGTTGTCATACCTGATCGTCGCGCCCCGGTGGTAACCCACATGGTCTGGTACAGGGTTGGGGCAGCTGATGAGGCCAGTGGCAAATCCGGTATTGCGCATTTGCTTGAACACTTGCTGTTCAAGGGCACCAAAAAAATAGCCCCCGGTGAATTTTCAAAAATTATTTCCCGCAACGGTGGTCAGGATAACGCTTTTACCAGCCAGGATTACACCGGCTATTTTCAGCGTATTTCCAACGACCGTCTTGAGATGGTTATGGAAATGGAAGCCGACCGGATGCAAAACTTGATACTGACCGAGAAAGATATTGTAACCGAGCGTGACGTGGTCAAGGAAGAACGCCGCACCCGCACTGACAACAAGCCGACGGCTTTGCTCAGTGAACAAATGAGCGCTGCCCTTTATACAGCTCACCCCTATGGTATCCCGGTTATTGGCTGGATGTCGGAAGTCGCAAAATTGAACCGCCAGGATGCGATGGACTTTTACCGCAAGTTTTATACCCCCTCAAACGCCATTCTGGTTGTTGCGGGTGATGTCACTGCCGAGCAGGTGATAAAGCTGGCGAAAAAGCATTACGGGGTTCTTAAAAATACTGCAACACCAGGGCCCAGGCTGCGCACCATGGAACCAAACCCGATTGCTGCCCGCCGCGTTATCATGCGCGACAAGCGGGCATCATCCCCCTATATTATGCGTCAGTATTTGGCCCCCAGTTACACAACCTCCAAAGGCAATCAGGCCATGGCGCTGGACGTGCTAACTGAAATTATCGGCAGTGGCACCACCAGCCGGATGTACAAGAAAATGGTTATTGAAGACAAAGTGGCCGTCAGCACCGGCAGTTGGTATTCCGGCGGCCAGATGGATTACGGCACCTTTGGGTTTTACGGCGTACCAGCCCCTGGCAACACACCTGAAAAACTTGAAGAAAGCATTGATGCCATTATCGCAGAGGTGCTTGAAAAAGGCGTCACCCAGAAGGAACTCGACCGGGCCCGTAAAGTGTTGCAAGCCGAGACGGTTTACCTGCTCGACAGCCAAAGCTCGCTGGCCAGGGTGTTTGGCCGGGCGCTGGTTTCCGGCCTGACGGTCAGTGATGTGATTAACTGGGACGATAATCTCAACTCTGTCACCCTGGAAGATATCAAAAAGGCTGCGGCCGGGGTTTTGCAATTGCGCCGGTCAGTAACCGGTATTTTGCTGAAAGAGCGAACCGACAAACCGACTGGAACAAATTAAATGAAAATTATCACCCTGCTGGCCAGCCTGTTTGCAATCGTTGCGGTTTTTTCCACCACTGCCCGGGCGATAGAAATTCAGGAAGTAAAATCTGACAGCGGTGTCACCGCCTGGCTGGTTGAAGATCGCTCCATTCCGCTGATCGCCATGAAGTTTTCTTTTAATGGCGGTGCGGCCACTGACCCGGCAGATAAAACCGGCCTGAGTGAGTTTTTGTCCGGCATGCTGGATGAAGGTGCAGGAGATATGACCTCGGCGCAGTTTCAGGCTGAACTGAACGACAATTCAATCAGAATGGGGTTTTCGGCCTCCCAGCATCGTTTTGACGGTAGTTTGCAAACCCTGACCATCAACCGCGACAAGGCGTTTGAACTGCTGGCCAAAGCCATAACATCACCGCGGTTTGAAGAAGGCCCGATGGAACGCCTGCGCCGCCAGTTTCTGGTCAGCCTGAAACGTGACCTGGAACAACCAAACACGATTGCCACCCGCGCCTGGCTAAAAACCATGGTTGGTAAAGATCATCCCTATGCCCGCCCGCGCTCTGGTACCCAGGAAAGCCTCAAAGTAATCACCGCTGAAGATCTGCGGGCCAAGGCCAAAAGCATTTTCACCCGCGATCAGTTGTTTGTTGCTGTAACCGGTGACATTGATGCTAAAACCCTCAAGACAATGCTCGACAAGGTTTTCGGTGGGCTGCCAGAAAAATCGGACCTGCCGGAAATTGCCGAAGCGAAGGTTTTTGAGCAACCAAAAACTCAGGTCATCGACCGCGACATACCCCAAAGCGTTATCCGGTTCGGGATGAAAGGTATAAAGCGCAAGGACAAGGATTTTGTCACCGCTTATGTGCTATTCAATATTTTTGGCAGCGGCCAGTTTGGGTCGCGTCTGATGGAAGAAATTCGCGAAAAACGCGGGCTGTCCTATTCTGCCTATGCCACCCTCTATCCGCTGCGCCGCGCCGGTTTGATCTTTGGCTCAGCTGCAACAGTCAATGCCAGGGTCGGTGAAACCGTCAAGGTCATCACCGATGAATTCAAGCGCATGGCAGATGAGGGCCCAACACAAACAGAACTCGACAACGCGATTTCATATCTGACTGGTGCCTACGCGCTGCGTTTTGATACAAATTCCAAAATTGCCGGGCAATTGCTGTCCAACATGAAGATGGAACTGGGCATTGATTATGTAACAAAACGCAATGACCTGATTCGCGCCGTCACTCTTTCTGAGGTCAAGCGGGTTGCCAAAAAACTCTTGCGGGCTGACCAACTGGTATTCACGATTGTTGGAAAGCCACAAGATCTGGCTGCCAAGTCCAATTGAGGTTGCTATTCCCACTGTTTTCTCTAGAATCTTTTCAGACGGCAAGCCCGTTTTGCATGACTGATTTGAGGCCGGGGAGCACAGATGCGGATTAAGCAGGATATATCTCGTTGTTTGTCTGACAGGATTGGCGAGGCGGGTTTAACACAAGCTGAACTGGAGGCTGCTGTTGAGCGGGCCGGGCAGGCGGTTACAAAAGTCCGGCAGATGTACACTAACGGGCAAATGCCGCTGCTCGACATTCCTGATAAAACAGACGATCTCGATGACTTTGAACACGCAGCAGAAACCTTGACCAAAGGGGCTACTGATATCGTATTGCTGGGCACTGGTGGGTCCAGTCTGGGGGCCCAGGCGCTGGCCCAGCTTGCTGGTTTCAAGGTGTCAGGTATTATACCCTTCCGGCGTTTGAACAATCGTACCATCAGGATGCATTTTCTCGATAACCTTGACGCCGGGATGCTCGAGCAGGCCCTGATTGATCAGGATATGAAAACCACCAGTTTTCTGGTGGTGTCAAAATCAGGCGGCACCGCCGAAACTGTGATGCAAATGATTATCATGCTGGAGGGCCTTAAAGAAAGGGGCCTGGACTGGAACGCCAAGGCTCATATGGTTGTGATAACTGAAACCGGCGACCTTGATGCCAACGCTATTTTGCAGATGGCCAGGCGCCATGATCTGGAAGTTTTGGAACATTCACCAACCATTGGTGGCCGTTATTCTGTTTTGACCAACGTCGGCCTGTTGCCAGCCCAGGTTATGGGGCTTGATGTTAAAGCTGTCCGGCGCGGGGCCAAAGCTGCCGTGATGCCGCTGCTCGGTGGCAATGAAGCAGCAGATATTCCTGCAGCTTTGGGTGCGGCGGTTAATGTTGCCTTGATGGAAGAAAAGGGAATCACCACCACCGTTATGATGCCCTATTGCGACCGTTTGCGCTTTTTTGCAAACTGGTTTCAGCAATTATGGGCTGAAAGCATCGGCAAAGAGGGCAGAGGGTCAACGCCTCTTGGCACTGCCGGGCCGGTCGATCAACACAGTTTGATGCAACTTTTTCTTGATGGCCCAGCTGACAAATTACTCAACATCATTCAATTGCCAACTGCTGGAGAAGGGCCAAAAATCCCTGATTTCTACCGTTCCGATCCGCTAATTGGATATCTTGCAGGCCGAACTGTTGGTGATCTGACCGATTGTCAGCAACGGGCCACTGCCGAAACTTTTGCCAACAACAACCGCCCGGTTCGGGTTTTTAAGATTGACGGCATCGAGGAAGAACAGATCGGTGAATTGATGATGCATTTTATGCTCGAAACCATCATCACAGGGTATATGATGGGCATTGACCCATTTGACCAACCCGCCGTTGAGCAATCGAAAGTTCTGACGCGGGAATACCTCAAAAGCATGTAAGGACACGCTTTGACGATCCGCCGCCTGCCAGAAGGAACCATTAACCGCATCGCTGCCGGTGAGGTGATCGAGCGTCCGGCCAGTGTCGTCAAGGAACTGGTTGAAAACGCCATTGATGCCAATGCCCGCCAGATCGACGTCTCTCTTGTAGATGGCGGACGCACCCTGATCAGGGTGCGCGATGACGGTAAAGGAATGGATGCCCAAGACCTGGGCCTTGCAGTTGAGCGTCACGCTACGTCCAAATTGCCCGATGATGATCTGGTCAACATCCAGAATTTGGGTTTTCGCGGCGAGGCGCTGCCGTCAATCGGCTCGGTATCGCGCCTGCGCATTGTTTCGCGTGCCCGCGGCGGTGATGAGGCCCATGAAATTCGCATAGAAGGCGGACGCCAGCAGGACATCAGACCGGCCTCGCATGGCAACGGCACGGACATCGAGGTTCGCGATCTGTTTTTCGCTGTTCCCGCCCGCCTCAAATTCCTTAAAACCGAACGGGCAGAAACGGCTGAGGCTGCCGCCATCGTCCGCCGCCTGGCCATGGCCTCACCGCAAATCGGTTTCACGCTGATGTCCGGTGAGCGCCAGTTGATCAATCTGCCTGCCAACCAGACCGGGCCGGAAGGCCAGCGCCAGCGCCTGTCTGATATTATGGGCAAGGATTTTATCGAAAATTCAGTGCTGATAGATGCAACTCGCGAAGTTTTCACCCTGCAAGGTTATGCCAGCTTGCCAACCCTTAACCGCTCCCAGTCCACCATGCAGTTTTTGTTCGTCAATGGCCGGGCGGTTAAAGACCGGACATTGCTCGGGGCCATCCGGGGTGCCTACTCAGATTTTTTGATGCGCCAGCGCTTTCCCATGGTGGCGTTGTTCATCACCTGTCCACCCGAATTTGTTGACGTAAATGTGCACCCGGCAAAGGCCGAAGTGCGTTTTCGCGATCAGGCCAGTGTGAACCGCCTGATTGTCAGCTCTATCCGCGAAGCCATCGGTTTTGCCGGACATCGCACTGCCTCCACCAATGCCGAGGTTGCAATCAGCGCCTTTCAGCGCCACAATACAGGACACAACACTGGCCATTACCCGGCAACCAGGCCCAGTGCCGCCGAACAGGGGTTTAACGAAGAAGCACAAAGTTTTGCCGGCTTTCAGGCAACCAGCGGTGATACCAGCGCCAGCGACTTGCCGCTTAACGATGATGATGCTGACAAGCCTCTTGGTGCCGCCCGGGCCCAGTTTCACGAAAACTACATTCTGGCTCAAACCCGCAACGGCATCGTCATTGTTGACCAGCACGCAGCTCATGAAAGGCTGGTACTTGAACAGCTCAAAGCCAGTGCCCAAAAGACTGAAATTGCAACCCAGCCATTGCTGGTTCCCGAGGTGGTCAACCTTGATGCGGCCAGCGTTGAGCGTTTTGCAGCAGCAGCAGATCAACTGGCCGGTGCCGGGCTGGTGCTCGAGCAATTTGGTCCCGATGCTATTATCGTTCGCGAAGTTCCGGCGATCCTGGCCGGTGCAAAAATTGCCAGCTTGATCAAGGATCTGGCCGATGATCTTGAATCAATAGGTGAGGGCCAAAGTCTTAATGAACGCTTTGAACACGTCCTTGCCACCATGGCCTGTCACGGTTCGGTCCGCTCGGGTCGTCGCCTCAAGCCGCAAGAAATGAACGCTCTCTTGCGCGATATGGAAGCAACCCCTTTTTCGGGCCAATGCAATCATGGCCGCCCGACCTATGTGGAGTTGTCACTGGCCGATATCGAACGACTGTTTGCGCGGCGCTGAGATTTTCAGCAACCGGATAAACAACACTCACACTTCTGTGTAACAGTTTGATTGGAAATTCTTTTTGTCCACACCCAGATGTTGTTCATCACCGGGCACCATGAGGTGCTTTGAGGTTTTGAAAAACAGAAAAAGGATATTAAAATGAAAAAATTCGCTTTAACAACAATCGCTGCGGCAGCCACTGTCGCCATGCTCTCAGCCCCTTCATTTGCCGACACGATTGCCGACGATGAGCCAGTTTTCACCCAGACTGTTATCAACCATGCTGTCAAAACTGACCAGGTCACCGCAGGGTTTAAAGCTCAGCGCAAGCAGACAGATATCCAGGCATTTGACCAGCGCTTCAAAGATCGCGACCAGGGCGCTGCTGATAAGCGTTAAATTGCAACCTGACTTAACAATATGCGTTTGGCACCTTCAAAACCAGGACGGTGGTCAAAAGGGTGCGAACGCAAAAGGTCCGGGCAAACCTTCGCCCGGGCCTATACTTTATTCGGTTTGACCATGAGATGATTGCATCTCCTCCATCACTTCTGCCAGTTGCTCGATCCCCTCTTCAATCAGGTTTTCACTGATTGAAGAAAACCCCAGTCGGAAATAATTTGTCGGCCGTGGTCGCCCGCCAAAATAAATCCGCCCCGGTTCGATGACCACTCCCTGCTCAAGCGCTGCTATACCCAGCTTTTCGCAATCGGTACCCTTGGGCCCTTTGACCCAAAAACTGGTGCCACCAAAGCTGGGCGCCTCGGAGCAACCGGGCAGGTGTTTTTCCAGCGCCGCATTCATGGTTTCCCAACGGGCCCGATAGGCCCGGTTAAGGCGGCGGATCAGGGTGTCATGATGGCCAAGGGACAAAAACAGCGCCGCAGTGCGCTGATTGTTGTTGGGTGCGTGACGCACCATCAGACGGCGCAGGGCGCGTGCCTCTTCTATCAGCTTTTTGGGTCCGACCATAAATCCCAGTCGCAAGCCGGAAAATAGGGTTTTGGAAAAACTGCCCACATAAACAACCCTTCCTGTATCATCCAGGGATTTAAGGGCCGGGCAGGGTTCATTGACATAATTGGTCTCAAATTCATAATCATCTTCAATGATGATCGTTTCATTTTCCTCAGCCATTTGCAAAAGATCCATGCGTCGGTTTAGCGACATGGTGATGGTGGTTGGAAACTGATGGCTTGGCGTGGTGAAAAGCACATCGCTTGCGGCCACTTCGTCGGTGAGCATGATGCCTTCATCATCGAGCGGCACCAGTGCCACCTTGTCGGTTTTCAGTCGGAAAATATTGCGGATGTCAGAATACCCCGGTTCCTCCATCGCCACCTGGGTGTGCTGGTTTACCAGCAGCGCACACAGCAGGTACAAGGCATTTTGCGCCCCCAGCGTCACCAGAATTTCGTCATCCCGAGCCATAATTCCCCGCCGTGGCAAAATTCGGCGGCGAATTTGCTCGATCAGCAGCGGGTCATCTTCCTCGCGGTTGTCATTGGTCCAGGTGGCCAGCCATTTGCGCCCCAGGGATTGCAACGCGCAATCGCGCCAGTCTGACAGCGGAAACAGTGTGTGATCAGCCTGCCCGTAAATAAACGGATAGGGATAGTCCTGCCAATTGATCGGTTTGCGAATGTTTTCCTGTCGGGCCGGGCGAACATTAAACAGTGATCCCCAGTCCGGTCCGCGACCTGGTTCAACAACCATCGGTTTGCTTTGCGGGCGGTTTTTAACCGCTGCTACTGCCCGTTCAGAAACGTAATACCCCGAGCGTTCGCGGGCATCGATATAGCCATCTTCAAGCAGACCCTGATAGGCCAGCACCACCGTATTGCGTGATACGCCAAGGGTTTTTGCCAGTTTGCGTGATGAGGGCACCGGCTCATTACCTGCCAGTTGCCCGTCAAGGACCGCAGTAACCATCGCCTCACGAATTTGCGCCTGCAAGGTTGCATCTTTGTTGCGCCTGATATGTACCAGCCAGTCTCTCATGTTCACCGTCGCCAAAATTACTAACTGGCACCATGATAGAGCCAAACTTGGGTCCAGGGAAATAGAAAGTGGTGGCCGAATTCACCTCCCCTCAAGGGGGAGGTGAAGTTTCTGATATTTGCCCTACAAGATGCACTTGCCTGCCCCTCAACACAGCCCTAAAAGGAAACCATGACATCTTGCCTAGGAGCCTCACCTTATGACCACCCTCGACATTGATTTCGTCCGCGCCCAGTTCCCGGCCTTTGAGCAGGAAAATCTGCGCGGCTGGGGTTTTTTTGAAAACGCTGGTGGTTCTTATGCCTGCAAGCAGGTGATTGACCGGCTGACCCGCTATTACCGCGAAACCAAGTTGCAACCCTATGGACCGTATCCAGCCGCGCAACGGGCAGGCAAGGAAATGGATTCAGCCCGCGCCAGACTGGCAGCCCTGCTCAATGTTGAAACGGGCGAATTGAGCTTTGGCCCCTCGACCTCGCAAAACACCTATGTGCTCGCCAACGCCTTTGCCAGCAATATGAAAGCCGGCGATGAAATCATTGTCACCAATCAGGATCACGAAGCCAACAGCGGTGTCTGGCGGCGACTGGAAGGGCAGGGGGTCACTGTCAGGGAATGGCAGGTTGATCCGCAAACCGGCTCCCTTGATCTGGATGATCTGGAAAGTTTGCTAAACGAGCACACCAAGCTGGTCACCATGCCCCACTGCTCAAACATCGTGGCCGAAATAAACGATGTGGCAGCGGCTGCAAAAATGACCCATGATGCTGGTGCAGTGCTGGTGGTTGATGGTGTGTCTTTCGCCCCCCACGGCCTGCCTGATATCACCGCCACCGGGGCCGATATTTATCTGTTCTCGCTCTATAAAACCTTCGGCCCCCACCAGGGCGCCATGGTGGTACGCAATCATCTGCATGACAAACTGGTAAATCAGGGCCATTATTTCAATGCTGATTACTCCGACAAACGTTTTACCCCCGCCGGTCCCGATCATGCCCAGATTTCCGCCATCAACGGTTTGGTCGATTATTACGAAACGATTTATGCCCATCACTTCGATGAAAAGGCAGAACCAACTGAGCAGGCCCGACAAGTCAATGCCCTGTTTGTTGCCCATGAACGCGAACTGGCCGAACTGCTGCTAAACTGGCTGCGCACCCGCAATGATATCCGCATTCTCGGTCCGGTCATCGCCGATAATCGTGCTGCCACCATTGCCTTGCAAACCAACCGCTCAGCTTTGGATATAGCCACTGAGCTGGCTGATCACAAAATCATGGCTGGAGCCAGCGACTTTTATGCCGTTCGCCTGTTGGAAGCGATGAATGTTCCCACCGGTCACACCGGCCCCTGTGCCCTGCGCCTGTCTTTCGTCCACTACACCTCAAAGGACGAGATCGACCAGTTGATCAGCGCCCTGGATAAGGTGCTGTAACAATGACCGTCGAAGCCCTAATCCGCAGCGGCTCGCGAAGCAGCGATGATTTTCAGCCCATCGGCATGGAAGAAGCCCTGCGCACCGCCGCCATGTGGCTGTCTTCTCTGGTCCATCAAAACCCGCAAAGCGTGACGCTTTGTGTGGGCCGCGATGCCAATTTCCAACTGGCCAGCGACTGGATGAAAAAAATAGGTAGCAAAAATCTTTTCGCTCACCGGGCGCTAAGTGCCGCCAACGCGCCAAAGCCAAGAGCGCAAAACAAAGAAACCAGTCTGGTGCTGGCGTTCGGTTCCGGCACCGGCACCGGCGCGCCAGACACCCAGGCCAAACTGGCCCGCCTGCGTGCCGCAGGGGCTAAAATCGTCTCCTTCAACCCGGTCAAAACCGGCCTGTCGGTGCTGGCCGACCAATGGTTGGCGATCAATCCCGGCAGTGATCAGGCGGTATTGAAGGTTTTAACCGGCAAAGCCCCGTGCAACTTTGATCATCTGGCCAGCACCGGCCTGTCGATCATGGACATGGAACGCCTGTTGCGCGAGCTGGAGGAACATCGCAGCAAAATCACCATCATTGCCGGGCGGGGCATTTACGCCCATGCCAATGGCCGCCAGACCAGTGCCCTGATTGAAAAACTCGGCGCCGACATTCTCCCCGCCGCTGACCACAGCAATTGCCCGCGCCCATTAACGGGTCTGCTGGACGACAAATGCGAAGCCCTGTTGTGCATGGGGTCATCATTGCCATGGCACAGCCAATCTGCCCACGATCTGGAAAATTTCGAGGGCCGGGTCATCGCCCTGTCAGACAACCCCGACGGTTTCGATACCTGCGCTGATCTGGTTTTTTGCGGGCTTCCCGAAGATAACTTGCTAACTCTGGCCGCCCGCCTCGGCACCAAAGGTTTTTCTGATGTGGAAGGCAACAGCCCCTTTGAAAGTTTTGACGACTACCGCTCGATGACCAAACCCCTCAGCGCCCCCAAACTCCCCCTCCAGTCCGCACCAGAACCACAGCCCGATCCCGACTATCCCTTCCACGCCATAACCCAAAAACCCCACGAAGGCGCCAACCGCGCCGTGGTATTCATGAACACCAACAAAGCCAAATTCCTCGGGCTGACCAACAAAGACATCGTCCAGATAAAAACCCAAACCACCAAAACCCGCGCCGTCCTCGCCCTGATGGATGATATGAACGAAAACACCATATGGTCCTGGGGCGGTACCCTGTTCGCCCCGCTGATGCCAGATAAAGAACCGCTGTGCGACGCAACGACGGGACAGCCAGCGTGGTTTGATTTAAAGGTGGCGGTAGAAAAGGCGGACGGCTGATCGGCCCACGCACTCCCCCCTCGTTGCCCCAGCACCCGCGCTGAGCGCGCTGATAGCTGCTTAACTTTTGCCACAAATTTTACCCTGTTTCTGAAGTCAAATTTACGTGAATGATCCGTGAACAGTTGTCTCAGGTTGAGTTCAGCCTGGTGCCGTTAAAAAGCCATCATCACAGGCTGAGAGCGATTTGTTCGGCCATTTTAAATTTATCAGGAAAGTTAAGAAAATGGCACTTTTGACCTCATACCAAAACATCATACGTTTGAACGATTTTAAATCCCCACCCATGATAAAGGGCACCAAATACACCTATGGCACAGACAAAGCCGAGGGGCTGTTCGGGTCTGTGGGCAATGACTACATATATGGTCGTGGTGGCAATGATTTCATCCTTGGCAATTCGGGCAATGACTGGCTGTACGGTGGAGCAGGCGAGGATACCATCGAAGGTGGTCACGGCTATGACTACATCGATGGCGGTGACGGGGACGATAAACTTTACGGAAATTCGGGAAACGACATTTTTGCAGGCGGACAGGGCCGTGACTACATGGACGGCGGGTCCGAAGTTGACGAAGTTACCTACCAAAATTCTTCCGAGGGCGTCACAGTTGATCTCATTGAAGGTACAGGCCAGCGCGGTGACGCCGAAGGCGACACATACAACGACATAGAAAATGTGACCGGCAGTAACTACAAGGATTTCCTCTATGGAACCGATAGCGATAATCTGATCAAGGGTCTTGATGGAAATGACTTCTTGTACGGCTATGGTGGTGATGATCTGTTGGTCGGTGGTTCTGGCCTTGATACAATAATTGGTGGCGACGGTGACGACAAATTGTTTGGCAATAGTGGGTACGACCGGCTTTTCGGCGGCGAAGGTGAGGATGAATTAAATGGCGGCAGTGGTGGCGACCTTCTTGTAGGCGGTGATGGGGCTGATAAATTAAATGGCGGCACGGGCTACGACACTGCGTCATATGCTGAAAACAGCGCCGGTGTAACCGTATCCCTCATCGACAATGTAGCCAGTGATGGTGACATTCTTGACTCGATCGAACAAATTATTGGGTCACAATATTCAGATACTCTCATAGGCGATGATGAGTTCAACATTATTGATGGGGGAGATGGTAACGACATCATCGAAGGCGGAAATGGCGACGATATCATTAAAGGCGGTGCGGGTAACGATGTACTTGATGGTGGCCTTGGTAACGATGAAATCCAGGGCGGTGCGGGTAATGACGTAATTGATGGTGGCCTTGGTAACGATTTCCTCGAAGGCAATTCAGGTAACGATTTCCTTTATGGTGGCGGTGGCAACGATTTCCTGTATGGCGACGACGGTGTTGATACGTTCGTTTTTGTTCATGACGACTTCAATGAACAGGACACAATCTTGGATTTTGAGGTCGGTATCGACAAAATAGATATCAGCGACACCGAAGTTTCCAGTTGGAACGATCTCATGAACATGAACGACGGTGACGGCATGGTCCAGGTTGGTGATGATGTGGTTCTGCACACCTCAGACAATGATACGGTGACATTGGAAGACGTCACCTTGGCAGAACTGAGTGCCAATGATTTTATCTTCTGAAGCCGGACTAAAAACCATGCATGGGGACGCGACATTTCCGCTGGTCGGGGTGTCGTTGTCCGGCCATCTGTGAGTACATATAAATTTTCCTTTATATAAAGATATCTTTATGTCATAATGCCGGTCAACAAATTCACCTATGTTTTCCGGAAAACCAACCCATGGCCAAAACCACCCTTGCTGAACTTCTCGAAACCCGCCCCTGGCTGCTGGCCGATGGCGCCACTGGCACCAACCTGTTTGATATGGGGCTGATGTCTGGCGATGCGCCTGAGTTGTGGAACATGGACCCTGAGCACAGTCACAAAATCAGCACCCTGCACCGCAAATTTGTTGAAGCGGGCGCTGATATTATCCTGACCAATACTTTTGGCGGCGGGGCTTACCGGCTCAAGCTGCACGATTTGGAGGATCAGGTTTTTGAAATCAACAAAGCTGCCGGTGAACTGGCCCGGGCGCAAGCTGATGCGGTAGAACGGCCGGTTCTGGTGGCCGGTTCCGTTGGTCCGACCGGTGAGATTTTCCAGCCTGTCGGTGAACTGGCCTATGAGGACGGCGTTGCTGCCTTTACCGAACAGGCAAGGGGCCTCAAAGCGGGCGGGGTTGATGTGCTGTGGCTTGAAACCATGTCAGCTGAAGATGAATACCGCGCCGCGGTTGAAGGTTGTGCCACATCAGGCTTGCCGATTGTCGGCACCATGAGTTTTGACACCAATGGCCGCACCATGATGGGTATCACGCCGGAACATTTCGCCCAGTTCACCGCTGACATCCCAAATGGCCCGATCGCCGTGGGCGCCAATTGCGGTACTGGCGCGTCTGAACTGTTGGCAACAGTCATGGGCATCACCAAAGCCCGCCCTGATGCCATTGTCATTGCCAAGGGCAATTGCGGCATTCCCGAATACAAGGAAGGGGCCATTCAATATTCCGGCACGCCCGAACTGATGGCTGATTATGCCCGCATGGCACTGGATGCCGGGGCGCGCATTATCGGGGGTTGCTGTGGCACGTCATACGAACATCTTGCTGCGATGCGCGCGGCGCTTGAAGCGCACGAAAAACAGGCCCCGCCAACCATTGAGCAGGTTGTTGAAAAGCTGGGCGAAGTTTCCGAGATGGCCAAAAACCTGGGCTGCGGCCACGCCCACCACACGCCAAAGAGTGCCAGACCCGGCACCCGCCGCCGCCGCAGGGTATCTTAAGGGCATCTTGACAGACAAAGTATAGCGCAAAACAGGTGCAGGTCGGTTTTCTCGCGCAATTTGCCGCATATCTGCTTTTAAAAAATACTTTTCCGCGTATCGTCCCGGATATGGGCAAACTGGAGTAAACCAATGAGTGACGAAGACGAACTTGATCTCTCGACCTTGAATGATGATGAACTTGTCGAGCAGATGCATGATGATCTTTATGACGGTCTGAAAGAAGAAATCGAAGAAGCCGTCAACATTCTGCTGGCCCGAAAATGGACTCCCTATGATGTCCTGACCAAGGCGCTGGTCAAGGGCATGGCCATCGTTGGGGTTGACTTCCGAGATGGTATTTTGTTTGTGCCCGAAGTGCTGCTCGCTGCCGGGGCGATGAAAGGCGGCATGGCCATCCTGCGCCCGCTGCTGATCGAAACCGGCGCGCCGCGTCTGGGCAAAATGGTGATCGGCACGGTCAAGGGTGACATTCACGATATTGGCAAAAACCTTGTGGGCATGATGATGGAAGGGGCCGGTTTTGAGGTCATTGACCTTGGCATCAACAACCCGGTTGAAGACTATCTGGCCGCTCTGGAAGAGCACCAGCCCGACATCCTTGGCATGTCAGCTCTTTTGACTACCACTATGCCCTATATGAAAGTGGTTATTGATACCCTGATCGAAAAAGGCATTCGTGACGACTACACGGTGCTGGTTGGCGGCGCCCCGCTAAACGAAGAATTTGCCGCCGCCGTTGGCGCAGATGCCTATTGCCGCGATGCCGCCGTTGCCGTTGAAACCGCCAAGGAATTCATGGCCCGCAAGCACAACCAGATGGCAACGGGTTAAGTTTTAACCACCGGCTTGTCCCCCAGCAAATAGCGCGGGCCCGCCCCTTTGGCAGCGGCCCGGTCTTGCGGGTTGTACAGGGCGCATTTTTCCAGCGACAGGCACCCGCAGCCAATGCAGCCATCAAGTTTGTCGCGCAGCAGGCTAAGCGTTTCGATGCGCCTGTCCAGTTCAGCGCGAAATTTACTACTGATCCTGGCCCAATCATCCTTGCCAGGATTGCGGGCGTTTGGAATTGCGTCTAACTGCTGGCGGATTTGCTCTATGGAAAAGCCAAATTGCTGGGCAATCATCACAAATGACAACCGCCTTATGTCAGAGCGGGCAAATCGCCGGTGCCCGCCAGCATTGCGAAAAGCACTAACCAGCCCCTGGCCTTCATAATAACGAATGGCTGATACCGCCAGTCCGGTGCGGCTGGACAATTGGCCGATGGATAACCTGTCAGTGGCGCGCATAAAATTTTCTTTCAGAAAAAGCTTGATCTCAAGTGAGGTTTAGAAATTAGAATGATGAAATAACATTGTCAAACAATTCAAATCCCCTTGAAAAGGAGAATATTCCATGGCACAGGCCTTTCTGGAACACGTTAATTTCACTGTCAGCGATCCGGTGAAAACCGCGCAAATGCTTTGCGACCTTTTTGGCTGGCATATCCGCTGGCAGGGTGAGGCCCGCAATGGCGGCACAACCTTTCATGTGGGTGAAAAGGATAGCTACCTGGCGGTTTACACCCCGATATCCGACCTCGATCCGACTATCGTCAGCAACGAAACCCTGGGTGGCCTCAACCATATTGCCGTTGTTGTAGAAGACCTGGACGAGGTGGAAAAACGTGTGATCAGTGCTGGTTACAAACCGTTCAATCACGCCAGCTATGAACCGGGCAAACGATTTTACTTTCACGATGAAAATCAGATTGAGTTTGAAGTCGTCAGTTATTGAATTTCGGGGTTTCCCGGATGAACGCCAAACAACCACCCCTCAAAGTCGTCATCCCCGCCCGGTCAGTTTCAGGAACCCCTGATACATCTCCAGCATTTCATCTGCTTTGGCATCAGGCGCAATAAGCTGGAAGCCGACCCATGCGGCATATTCAATCCGGGCCAGCATTTGCGCATCTTCATCGCTAAAGCGCGGTGTCCGGGCATAAAGTCTTGCCAGATAGGCAATGCGGGTGTCGTCAACCCGTCGGCAGGTGAGGGCGGCATCATTGCTGCGTGCTGCAAGGCGACGAAAAGCCTGTTCGATGCGCGGGTCAAGGTGCGCTGCCAACTGGTTCAAATAATCAAGCTTCTGGCCCGGTTGCCCCAACCGGTCCACTTTGTCAATCAGGTCGCGGGTATAGGTCTTTTCCCACCACAAGAGCAGTTGTTTCTGGAAATCACCGGCCGATTCAAAATGATGATAAAATGAACCACGGGTTTTCTGCGCCCGCTCGCACATGGCTTCAACCGTGAGGCCTTGCGGCCCGTCATCGGCCAGCGCTTCAAGCCCGTGATCGAGCCAGCCGGTTTTTGTCAGTCGCTTGCTCATAACAAGAAACCTGCCAAACCCAACCCGGCAGCTGGCAGAAACAGGGCCCATTGTGGGAAATGCCACAATCGCAATTTGAACAGCACAATCATCGCCAGTGACCACAGCGCAAACGCCGCCGTCCCGGCTGTGGCAAAGATCGCCAGGGCTTGGACCGCCGGATCACCGGCAGCCAGCCAGAAAGCAAGAGCAATCCCGGCCAGCGTAATCGTTACCAGATGCCAGCAATAGTAAGCGGTAAACTTTGAAATCCTGCCCAACTCTCGAACCGCAAGCAAAGGCCCCACCGTCTCGCGGCCTCCCAGGGTGGCATGGATTAAGCAGGTAAAAGCTGAAAGGACAGCGGCGGCGGCGAAATAGGTGTTCATCTATGTTCTCTCAATCAAAAACATAACGTATAATATGGTTTGTTTGTCGTCAAGAGACCATCGTCCGGGCTGGCCGGGAACTTTTCAGGCTAGCGTTTTCCCACAAGCCCCAGGGCGTATCAAGACGCCCTGGAGTTCGGTGCCTGTTTCCTATTGCAGCGCGTCTTTGACCACATCATCGAGCAGTTTGTCGATTTTTGCAAAAACCTTGCGAGAAAGTTTGGACGGCCCGGTGATCGGGCGACGATAGCCCACATGGACCGTACCCGGATCAGCTTTCAGTTCGTAAATAAAGACCACATAGGGGCAAATGGCGATGTTTTGCGGATTGGCGCTAATGACCTCATGCGACAGCTTGGCTGAGCAGAACTGGATGAATTGGGCATCCACATAAGGTGTTTTACTGCCCGTGTCGGTAACTGACCCGACTGTTTCGCTGGTCCGCTTGAGCATGGTGTTGAGATATCCGGTATAGTCAATCACCAGCCCGCGGTTGATAATGGCATCGTTGAGGTCAGCCAGTACCTCGCTGAAAGCTCCTCTGGTCTCATAGGCCTGAAATCCGCGAATTCCATCAGCCTGGACTGGTGTTGCGGTCAAAGCCAGTAAGGTTGCCAATATTGAAATTTTTAAAAGTTTAAACATTTGTCTCTATTGCCTCCAAAATGTTGATTGATACCAAACCGATATGCCAGTCGACCGGTTGCTACATTGATTTAAGTCAACTTTAAAAGAGGTGCGACACTGAATTTCAATCTATACTTGTGGAAATAGGTAAAAAATTACTATAAGTTGTAATAATGAAAACCTACAACCATTTAAAAATACTCGCACTATTGGTGCTAATTTTGATTTGGACCAGCCCGGCACTGCGGGCACAATCGCAATTTCCAGATGTCGTCAGCTCAAATCTGGCCGACAACCTTTACACCTACCGTGCGATTATTACGTCGGTTTACGATGGTGATACGGTCACCGCTGATATTGATCTGGGCATGAAAATTTGGTTGCGGGGCGAACGACTGAGATTGTGGGGTATTGATACGCCTGAGTTGCGCCGTGGTACCAGGCGTCAGGCTGCTCGCAAAGCCCGTGATTTTCTGCGCATACAAATACTGGGTCAGAAAGTCATCATTAAAACCATCAGGGACCGAAAAGGAAAATATGGTCGCTACCTTGCTGTCATTTACAAAGGGCAGGTCAATATAAATGAGTTGATGATTTCAAAATCCTACGCCAGGAGATATAAGGTCCGACGTAAACTCCAGCTAACCACGGACCTGTCGAATTAGTTCGGCCAGGCTGGGTTCAGCGCTGGAATCTGCCAGTGCCGCCTCAGATGGTGGTGCATTATTGCTGACCGGTACATTATTGCTAACCGGTACATTGTGACCATGCGTATCGGTAACAGCGGGCGGTTGCGTAACAATTGGTTGCCGGAGTTGTGCCGGGCTGGCAACCGGCTGTTCATCATCGCCAATGATTTGCGGAATTTCCATAGCTGCAGGCGGTGTCGGTTGTGCCGCAGGTGCTGCCTGCATCACCGCGGGCTGGCTCAATGCTGTTGCTGTTGCAACTGGCTCTTGCGGTTGTGGTTGCACTGGTTGTTGTTCTGCTGGTTGAGCTGGCTCCGCCTGATTTTCAGGTGCTCTGGCAATATCTTCACTCAGTTCAGCCGGGGTGGAAAAACCAATATTGGTAATTTGGGTTTGCTGGCGCCAACAGGCAACGATATTATCAAGGAACGCAGGATCAGTGACATCGCGGTTCCAGTTTTCCGAGAAGCTGGCCGTACTGCTCTTTGGCAGGCAATCAGCCGGCAGCAAATCAAACTTGATCCGGGTTGGCAAAGATACCCCCTCACCAAAAGCAATGGCTTCTCCGGTACCCATGGTTGGCATGAACTCCAGCAGGCTGGCAGCGGCATCGGAAATACCGGCCCGCAGCAGTTCCTGATCACGTTCATTGGTCAGGCGCATGGAAAAAACCGTGCTGCATTGTGAGAGGATGGTTGGGTCAAGTTCAGCCGGGCGCTGGGAAACAATACACAAGGAGACCCCGTATTTGCGGCCTTCCTTGGCAATTTTCGAGATGGCCCGTTTGGTCGGTTCAAAGCCCAGCGTGTCGTCAAAAGGAACATACCGGTGGGCTTCTTCACAAACAAAAGTAATCGGCACCTGGCCGCCGCTCCACAAGCCAAAGTCAAAGGCCATACGGGCCAGTACCGAAACCACCACATTGATAATTTCAGACGGCAGGCCACCAAGTTCCAGAATGGTAATTGGTTTGCCATTAACTGGAATACGGAACAAATGGCCGATAATTTCTGCCATCGAATCATGAACAGTCAGGCTGCCAAACATGAAAGAATAGCGGGCGTCTCGCGAAATTTGTTCAATCCGGGCTTTCAGGCGCTTGTAAGGGGCCAACTCTCCCTTGTGTTCCAGTTTGCCGAGCGCCTCATCAAGCAGACCGGTAACATCGGAAATACGATAGGGATAAGGCGTATCAACGCCAATCGCGCCATCATCACCATCCTTGGCGCGTAATCTTGAAATTTTGTCACCCGAGCGCCCGCCCTTATAGCGCTGCTTGGCCATCGGGATCAATTCGCGCAGAATTTCAATATCGGCTTCGCGGTTTTTTTGCCCGGCAATGATGATTTCCACCATTTCTTCAAAATTCAGTAACCAGAAGGGCAGCACCAGATTGGCCGGTGTAACAATTTCACCAAAATCCTTAAAGGCTGCTGCATATTCGCGGTGAACATCAAGCAAAAGAATATGAGCCAGCGGATTGGCTTCCAGAATGCGCCGTAAAATCAGTGCCACCGAACATGATTTACCGGTGCCGGTGGTGCCAAGTACGGCAAAATGTTTGCCCAGCAATTCATCGGTTTTGACCATTGCCGGGATCGAGGCATCCTGTTTGATATAGCCGACCCGCACCGCAACATCACCTCCGCTGGCATAAGCCATCGCCAGTTCCTGGCGCGATGCCCGCCCGACCACATCACCCAGTGCCGGATAACATGAAATGCCACGCCGGAAGTTGCCGGGATTGCCGTTTTCGTCTTTTGGCAACTCACCGATGAATTCCACTTCGACAATCTGCAGGTCTTCGCCTGCAGACTGGGCCCCTGGGGTCGGGGTACTCAAGCTGGAAATCAGGGCCAGAGCAATTGACGGCTCAGTATCAACCTTTAGCAAAGTACCGATTTCCGGACTTTTTTGCATATCTTCGGGCAGAGAGTCGCTTTTTTCCAGAAGAATAATCGCGTGCGCCCCGGTTACGGCAACAACCCGGCCGATTTTTGTCATGGCATCTGCCATTTTTGGCATTTCAGGCGTTTGTTGAGGAGGTTGCATAGTGGTCATAAACGTGTGCTTTCAAAGTGACGTCATTTAATGGGTCGTGGTATTTTCAGGCCTTGCACTGGTAGCTTTTTTGCCAGTTGCTTGTTCGACGGTGGGCAGCAGAATGGAAACAGTCGTGCCAACATCCTTGGTGCTTTGGACCTGCAAAACACCATTGTGCATTTTTGTCAGTTCGTTGGAGATCGGCAAACCAAGTCCGGTGCCTTCATGTTGTTTGTCAAAACCGGCATTTACCTGCCCGAAAGGTCGTAAAGCCGTGTCGAGGTCAGAATCAGACATGCCATGGCCGTTATCTTGAATGGAGATGCAGACAAAACCATCGCCCCTGTCCATCACCTGGCAGACGATCTTGCCGTATTCCTCGGTGAATTTCACCGAGTTCGACAGGATATTAATCAGAATTTGTTTGATGCGTAGCGGGTCAGCGTAAATATCAGGCAGGTTGCTGGCAATTTGAAACTCAAGTTTGATGTTTTTGTCCTTGGCTTTTGAACCAATAATCAACTGGCAGCTGCTGATGGCGTCGCTGACATTAACCTGCTCAAACGTCACATCCAGTTTTCCGGCCTGAATTTTTGAAACATCAAGGATGTCATTGATCAGCGCCAGCAAATGTTCTGCTGCTTCGTGAATATAGCCTGCATATTGGTCGACCCGTTCCGGGTCTGAAATTTTCAGGGTCCCCAGCATGTCGGAAAACCCGATAATGGCATTAAGGGGCGTGCGCAATTCATGGCTCATATTGGCGATGAATTCTGATTTTGCCTTTGACGCAAGTTCGGCCTCCACTTTAGCTGCATTGAGCGCCAGAGAAGATTTCTGCCGGGTGATGCTGTTCCCGAAGCTGTCGGAAAATTCCGCCATAAGCGAACCCGCTCTAAACCTGCTTTTACCAAATGTACGCAACACTAATCTCCCATCTGGTGGTTTGCTACCATGAAAGCCTCTAATGAGCGGTTAATCCGTGCATGAAAAATCTCCGATTTGCGGTGATTTTTACCGTTTTTTGACAACGTGCTTTACCTGAGCGTGCAAACTGCTAGAATTGAGCCAACGAAATGTTTTCAGGCGGGAATCCGCGCAAAAACCAGATCCTTAAAAGCGGTCGGTGTGTTTTTGCGTTCCCCTGCCGGGCGGAAAGTGTGAACACTGAACGGCAAATTGGCCACGGCGGCCTCAAGGGGGCTGTCAAAGGCAACCCTGGCAGAAAAGGCGTGCGCGGTCGTTTTGGCAACCGGCCCAAGCGCCGTAAATTTAATGGTCAACGCCACCCTGGCCCGCTCTATGGAGCGCTTGATCTTGGTACCAACAATTGCCGCTTGCTGATTGCGACCCCGACCGAGACCGGATTTGAGGTTGTCGATGCTTTTTCGCGCATTGTTCGTCTTGGCGAAGGTGCCGGGGCAAGACGCAGTTTGGCTGATGATGCCATGGACCGCACCGTTAGCGCCTTGCGGGTTTGCGCCAACAAGCTGAAATGGCATGGCGTGACCCGCCATCGCCTGATCGCCACCGAAGCCTGCCGTATTGCTGAAAATGGCCCGCGGTTTTTGCAACGGGTAAAAGATGAGATTGGTCTGGACCTGGAAATGATTGACCGGGCAACTGAGGCGCAATTGGCTGTTTCTGGAGCTTCACCGCTAATTTGCCCTGAGGCAACAAAAGTTCTGGTGTTTGATATCGGTGGCGGCTCAACCGAACTCGCCTGGCTTGATGTCACTGACGGCGAACCGAAAATTGAGGCCTGGACGTCAATCCCGGCTGGTGTTGTGACTGTTGCAGAAGAATTTGGCGGCATCCATGTGGATGAAAAAGTTTTTGCCGCCATGCGGGCAAAAATCCGTCCTGTGATGGAGGAGTTTTCAAGAGAAACCAGACATTTTTGCAAAAATTCCGACGGTTCCAGCGGTCCCTGCCACCTGCTTGGCACCTCGGGAACCGTCACCACTATTTGCGGCATTCACCTGCAATTGCCGCGCTATGACCGCTCTCAGGTTGACGGCTGCTGGCTTGGTGGTGATGATATGGGAGAGGTCACTGCACAATTACTGGCCATGTCCCACAAAGAACGCGCTGCCTCGCCATGCATTGGTGATCAGCGGGCTGATCTGGTAATGGCCGGCTGCGCGATTTTCGAAGAAATCCGCGCCATCTGGCCATCTGATCGCATTCGCGTTGCCGATCGCGGCCTGCGTGAAGGCATTCTAACCAGCTTGATGAAAGAGGATGGCCACAATGGCGCGAACCCGTAAACCATCAGCATGGAACAAGCCCAAAGGTGAAGGGAGTTCAAGCAATGCCCGCGACCTCAAGCAACGGGTTAAAACCGCCCGCGGGCGCAAAATATCCTCAACCAACTGGCTCCAGCGCCAGCTTAATGATCCTTATGTCGGGCTGGCCAAAAAAGAAGGTTACCGTTGCCGTTCAGCCTTCAAGCTGCTTGAAATTGACGACAAACACAGGTTTTTAAAACCTGGTTGCGCTATTGTCGATTTGGGCTCCGCCCCTGGCGGTTGGTCGCAGATTGCTGCCATCCGTACCAATGCGGCAGAAGGCAAAGGCCGGGTGGTCGGTATTGATCTGCACGAGGTTGAGGCGATTGCCGGTGTCACCTTGTTCAAGAAGGACTTTTTTGACCAGGATGCCCCGCAGGTGCTGATTGAGGCTTTGGGTGACGTTTATGCCGATGTGGTGTTGTCAGACATGGCAGCTCATGCCACCGGCCACAAGCAAACTGATCATATCAAAATTATCGACCTTGCCGAAACCGCATTGGAATTCGCCATGGATATTCTCAAACCGGGTGGGACATTTCTGTGCAAAGTCCTGCGCGGTGGCTCCGAGCATGACTTGCTGGCCACCATGAAGCAAAACTTCAAAACCATAAAACACATAAAACCCCAGGCCAGCCGGGCAGATTCTGCCGAATTGTTTGTATTGGCCACAGGCTTTAAGGGTAAAAAGTCAGAACAGACCACACAATCAGTCTGAAAACCCTAATTGCCTGCTTTACCCGCGCAACTGTTTAATGGTAAAGGAACACGTCAACCAAGCGACTCTTTTTCCAGGAGATTCGCTGCTTTTGTTTTTTGAAAGGTTGGCCCATGCCTGCGCCCCGCGATACTGCCTCTTTTCCTGAATATCTGACCTTTGATGATGTGTTGCTGAAACCGGCAGCCTCTTCTGTTTTGCCTGCTCAGGTGGACACAACTTCCCACCTCACCCGTGAGATTTCTCTGGCCCTGCCGATCATGTCGGCGGCAATGGATACGGTCACCGAAGCACCGATGGCCATTGCCATGGCGCAAGCTGGTGGCATCGGTGTTCTGCATCGCAATATGGATGCCGAAGAACAGGCAGCCCAGGTCAGACAGGTCAAACGCTTTGAAAGCGGCATGGTGGTAAATCCGATCACCATCACCCCGGAAGCCACCCTGGCCGATGTGCTTGAGTTGAAACAGCGGCACAAGATTTCAGGAATTCCGGTCGTTGCAACAAAAAGTGAAACCGGCGAGCCGGGACGACTGGTTGGCATCATCACCAACCGCGATGTTCGCTTTGCCACTGACATGGACAAGACCGTGGCCGAATTGATGACCCGCGAAGTTGTCACCGTAAAAGAGGGTGTTGAGATGGATGAGGCGCGCCGCCTTTTGCATCATCACCGGATTGAAAAACTGATTGTGGTGGACGACAACCAACGCTGTATCGGCCTGATCACTGTCACCGACATGGAAAAAGCTGAACACAACCCCAATGCCTCCAAGGATATTCAGGGCCGTTTGTTGGTTGCTGCGGCCACCAGCACTGGCGATATAAATTTCGCCCGGGCCGAACAACTGGTAGATGCTGGTGTTGATGTGATAATTGTTGATACCGCCCATGGCCACTCAATTCATGTGCTCGAACAGGTCAAGCGCATCAAGCGCCTGTCAAACAGCCTGCAGGTGATTGCCGGCAACGTCGCCACCGCCAGTGCCACCAAAGCGCTGATTGATGTGGGGGCAGATGCGGTAAAAATCGGCATTGGCCCCGGCTCAATCTGCACCACCCGGATTGTTGCAGGCGTTGGCATGCCGCAATTGACGTCAATTATGAACAGCGCCCAGGCAGCTCTTAAAGAGGGTGTTCCGGTGATCGCTGATGGCGGCATCAAGTTTTCCGGTGATCTTGCCAAAGCCATTGCCGCAGGTGCGGGCGTTGCCATGGTCGGTTCGCTGCTAGCTGGAACCGATGAAAGCCCTGGTGAAGTCTATCTCTATCAGGGCAGGTCATACAAATCCTACCGCGGCATGGGCTCGGTCGGTGCCATGGCCCGTGGTTCTGCTGACCGTTATTTCCAGGCCGAAGTCAAAGATACCCTGAAACTGGTTCCCGAAGGCATCGAAGGTCAGGTGCCTTATAAAGGTGCAGTCGGAACAGTTTTACACCAGCTAAACGGTGGCCTGCGCGCCGCCATGGGCTACACCGGCAATGGAACCGTTAAAGAGTTTCAGGAAAACGCCGAGTTTGTCCGCATTTCCAGCGCCGGTTTGAGCGAAAGTCATGTGCACGATGTTCAAATCACCCGTGAAGCACCCAATTACATCAGACAGGGATAAGTATTATGTCTAGCGTTGCAATTTTAATGACGGCGGTTTTTGCTCAGGTTGCCTTGACATTTATCGTTCTGATCAAAGTTGGCACCAGCCGGGTTGCGGCCCTGAAGGCGGGTGAAGTTGCCGTGTCTGATGTTGCTCTGAGCAGCGATGCATGGAGCAATAACATCAAAAAAATATCCAATAATTTTAATAACCAGTTGCAGTTGCCGGTTTTATTATATGCCGCTGTTGGTTTTTTTATAGTGCTCGACAAGGTTGATTTTCAGGCGATTGTTCTTGCCTGGGCCTTTGTGATCAGCCGCTATGTACATTCATTTATTCATATCCGTTCCAACCGGGTTGGCCGACGTTTCAAGACCTATGCAACAGGTGTTGTAATCCTTTTGACCTTGTGGGTCTGGCTGGCCCTGCGCCTTTATCTGACAGGTTAACTCATGCGACTTTCCGGACGGCTTTCAGCAGCCATTGAAGTGCTGGATGATATTTTTTCACGTCATAATTCAGCAGCAGCAGCTTTGCATGAATGGGGCAGGGCGCACCGTTTTGCCGGATCGGGCGATCGTTCGGCCATCGGCAATCTGGTCTATGATGCCTTGCGCCAGAAACAACAATTAGCCGCTCAAATGGGCAATGAAACCTCGCGGGCGCTGGTGCTGGCCGTGGCGCGAACCGTGTGGGGCCTTGAAGTTGATGAAATTGCCGAAGCTACTGCTGAAAAATTCGGCCCCGGTGCTTTGAGCGATGAAGAAAAAGCAGCTTTGCAAACCCCGCTCGATGGCAAACAGCATTACTGGATAAACGGCAACTTCCCGCAATGGCTGGCCCCGTCATTCAAAGCCTGTTTTGGTGACAAGGCAGCAGATCAGGGTCATGCTCTGGCCCAGCGCGCGCCGGTGGATTTGCGTATCAACACGTTGAAAACCAGCCGCGAAGAATTGTTGGCCGAGTTTGCAAAACATGGTGCAGTCGAGGGGCCGTTATCGCCACACAGCGTCCGAATTCCAGCCCCCCATGGTCAAAACCGCAGCCCCAATGTAGAGATTGAAGCAGCTCACGGCATGGGTTGGTTTGAAGTGCAAGACAGCGCCTCGCAAGTGGTCAGCCTGTTGGCCGGAACCAAGCCGGGCGATACGGTGGTTGACCTGTGCGCCGGAGCTGGCGGCAAAACCCTGGCCATGGCTGCTTCCATGAATAATGACGGGACTGTCTATGCTTATGACCGCGACAAGCGCCGCCTGCGCCCGATTTTTGAGCGCATCGCCCGCTCGGGTGCCAGCAATATCGAAGTGGTGCCAGCCGACCAGCCCGAAAAGCTGGCAGCACTGAAAGGCACTGCAGATGTGGTTTTCCTCGATGCTCCCTGTTCGGGCACCGGCGCATGGCGCCGCAAGCCCGATGCCAAATGGCGCCTGAAAGAGGCAACCCTTGCCCAACGGATCAAGGACCAGCAGGACGTACTTGCAACCGGCAGTGAACTGGTCAAACCGGGTGGCAGACTGATTTACGTAACCTGCTCGGTACTACCGCAGGAAAATACTGAACAGGTCTCAGCCTTTCTCAGTCAACGGAAAAACTTCAGCCTGATCCCTTACAGCGATGTCTGGAAAAAAACCATTGGCACGCAACCACCAGTCTCAGCTGATGGCAAAAAGTCCACTTTGTTACTGACTCCAGCCAGCCACGACACAGATGGTTTTTTCATCGCGATAATGGAACGCGGTTGAAGTGCCGAGATATCACCTCTCCACAAGAAGGGTTTTGGAAATTTGGATTTTATTTTCCTGGCGGCGAGGGGCGGGTGATCAGAAACAGGGCAACGCTCGAAAAAATCACCGCCTGCAAAGCCAGCACCCAGGGATTTAACTCTACATAAACTCCGCCAAAAAAAGCTGCAGCCATAAATACCACGGCGATTACCTTGGCCGACGTTGGCACCGCGCCATGATCTCGCCAGTTTTGTATTATCGGTCCCAGATGAGCATGACTGATCAGCCAGTTGTGCAGAGCCGGTGAGCCACGATCAAAGCAAAAGGCGGCCAGCAACAAAAACGGTGTTGTTGGCAGCAGCGGCAAAACAATGCCAATGATGCCCGCAGCAAGGGCAACAATTCCGGCAATTTTCCACCACAAACGTTTCACAGTTTTCTCAACCTGCCCATTTCCATTTTTGCCCTGCGATTACGACACCACCAACAATAATAGCGGTTTATACCGCCAGCGCATGCTCGGCAACAGCCAACACAGCACTGACCATGTTGCAGTTGCCGAAAACATGGCTTAATAATATCTCAGATGTTTCTGAAAAAACGACAACAGGCCATTGTAAGGCAAGAACTGACCGGGCTGCGCGAGCGGCTGTGGCGGTTTTGCATGATGCGAACCAATGGCAACAAGCCTGATGCCGATGACCTGTTCCAGGCAACGGCGCTGCGGGCACTGGAAAAGGCCCATCAGTTTGAGCCTGGCAGCCGTTTTGACAATTGGGCTTTTACCATTGCGGTTTCGATTTGGCGCAATGAGTTGCGGTCGCGCAGTATCCGCCTGGGCCAGGGCGTTGAAGATGCCGATGAAATCAATACGGGAACTGATGGCCGTGGCGGTGAAACGAATATTTTTGCTTCTGAAGTGTTAACCAGAATAGCAGCCCTGCCTGACGCGCAGCGTATGACCGTAATGCTTGTTTATGTTGAAGGAAATTCCTACCGTGAGGCAGCCGATATTCTTGATATACCCATCGGCACGGTGATGAGCAGGCTGGCAACCGCGCGTCAGGCCTTGAAAGCATGGGCCCAGGAAAGTGAATTATGACCCAATGGAGTGATGAACATATCATTGCCTATCTGGATGGCAAGCTGGACATGGAACAGGGAAAAGCCCTGCACCATGACCGTCAGCACAACCGTGAACTGGATGCCTATATACGTTCAATGGAGATTGACACTGATGAGCTGTCAGCAGTTCGCGATGAAATGCTGCCCGATACGCCGCAATTTGCCTTTCAAAATACCGACAATAAAGCCAGTGACGAAACCAGCGACAAAGCCAGTAAAAAGGCCAGTAAAAAGGCCAGTAAAAAGGAAAGTATCGGAATGCCTGATCGGCGACAGATGGCGATGGCTGCCAGTGTTCTTGCCGTCTTTGGTCTTGGTTTCCTGACCTCGCGGTTTTTACCGGCTGACAATCTGCCACCGGCAAACTGGGTGCAGGCAGTGGCGGAATATCAGATGCTGTATTCCGGTGAAACCCTTGCGTTGATTGAGAAAAGTACCGATCAGCAGGGCCGCGAAGTTGCAGAAATTGGCCGTAAACTTGATCTGATTCTGGCCCGGTCAGATTTGAATGTTGATGGCCTGACCTTCAAGCGCGGCCAGTTACTCAATTATAAAAATAAACCGCTGGTGCAATTTGCCTATCTCGATGGCAACGACACCCCCATTGCCTTTTGTATCATCAGGCGTGACAATCGGCCCGAACAGGGCCTGCAAAGCAAAGCGATGCTGGCTGATCAAAACGCTGTAACCTGGTCAACTGGCCAATACGGTTTTGTCGTCATCGGCAAAGCAGACCCGGCCACTATTGAAAAATATGCCAAACAACTAAAAGCCAGTATGGCCAAAATTTAATGGGTAAACTGGCAATGCTGGGCGGGCTGCTCATGGTTCGACTGCCTGAAAAATTGCTTGAGTTGTTATATGGCGAGCGTGAAACCTATCGTGGCCAGACCATTGATGCAAAAGCCCTTGCCCTCGGGCGTCTGGCCAACACGGTGCGCATTCCTGATAAGCTGCCAACGGTTGCCGAAAGCCGGGAGCAATCACAAAAGACCGCAGTGATGTTTGACCGCAAAGGTCCCCGGCTGGCCCGTGTTGAAGATTTTGACGTCGAAGGGGCTGCTGGTAAAATCGCTGCCCGGCTTTACAGCGATACCGCCAACAAGACCGTGCCACAACCGGCACTGGTTTATTATCACGGCGGTGGTTTTATTCAGGGCAACCTCGATTCCCACAACGAAATCTGTACCAAGCTGGCCAAATGGTCCGGCGGCATTGTTGTGGCGATCGATTACCGCCTTGCCCCCGAACACCCGTTCCCTGCCGGAGTTGATGACGCCAGAGCGGCCTTTGTCTGGTTGTCCAAAAACGCCAACACACTCGGCATTGATCCGACCCGGATAGGTGTTGGCGGCGACAGCGCCGGGGCCTGTTTTGCTGCCGTGGTGGCAGCGGATCTGTCTGGCAAGAAGCACAAACCAAACTTTCAGGTGTTGATTTATCCGGTTCTTGATGGCCACCTCAACAGCGCCTCGATCAATGAATTAGCCAATGCCTATGTCCTGCCCAAAGAACGCATGACCTGGTATCGCGATTTGTACCGGGCTGATTTTGACGACTTTAATGATCCCAGATTTTCCCCGCTGTTCACCAAAGACTTTTCCAGCCTGCCCAAAACCTGCCTGATCACCGGCGGTTTTGATCCCCTGTGCGATGAGGCAATTGCCTATGTACAAAAGCTGATTGCAGCCAACGTCCCCACAAGTCACCGCCATTTCCCCGGTCAGATCCATGCCTTTGCCAGCCTCACCAGCGTCATTCCGCAGGGGACACAGGCACTGGAAGAAATTGCCGCCTGGTTGCGACAGCATTGGTGAAAGTGTTTTATGCAGAAATTGCTGCAATTGCTTGAGAACGTGTAGAAAAAATGTGATCTTTTGGAATACTTTCCAGCACACCCAATGCTGTCAACGTATCAAGGATTTCCCCGCCTAAGCCACATATATAAACTTTTTCAGTCTGCTTGTGTGCGCCAATCAGCATGTCTTCAATCGCCAGCGCAGCGCTCGTGTCAATATAAACCGTCTCGGTAAAGTCATAAATAACGACCAGTTTCTTGCTGTCAAAAAGCCCTATTGTGTGGGTCAACTGGCGAGCCGAGGCAAAGGAAAATCGACCCCGCAGATTAACCAGCGCAACTTCGCCACCAAGCTCTTCCAGCAAGGCGTTTTCTTTTTCACTCAACATTTCACCACCTGGTTTTAAGGCCAGCGCTTCGACCCCTTCAAGCTCGTGTATTTCAGCCTGCCGTGATGAAACAAATGAAGCCAGAATAATACCCACGCCAACCGCAGTAATCAGGTCGATGAACACCGTCATGCCGAAGGTGACCAGCATGACAAAAACATTGTCTTTTGGTGCTGTGGCAATGCGCTTGAGATATTTCCAGTCGATAATATCCCAGCCCACTTTCATCAAAATACCGGCAAGGGCCGCATGTGGAACCTGTTCAGCAAGTGGCCCCAGCCCGAGAACCAGTGCCAATAAAATGACAGCGTGCAAGGCGCCCGACAACTGTGTACGGCCCCCGGCGCGCACATTGACCACCGTGCGCATGGTGGCCCCGGCACCGGGCAACCCGCCGATTAAACCGGCGGCAATATTGCCGATACCCTGACCGACCAGTTCACGGTTTGAGTTATGCCGGGTGCGGGTGATCGAGTCGGCCACCAGCGAGGTCAGCAAACTGTCAATCGAGCCCAGCAGGGCCAGAATAACTGCCGGACCCACAAGCAGATGCAGGTTGCCAGCGGAAATATCAGGAAACTGAATGGTTGGAAAACCTGTCGGCACATCACCAATAATCGGTGCGCCGGAAAAAACCGTCATGGCCAGCCCGGTGCCAACCAGCAAAGCTGCCAGCGCTGATGGCAGAACCGATTTGAGGCGCGCTGGCCAGAACACCATCACCGCCAGAGTGGCAGCAGCAATGGCCAGCGCATCAAAGCTCATCAGCGCCGGGATTTGCGGCCACTCAGATATCGCCCCCAACGGCCCCCCGGTTGCGGTTGGCAGGCCGACAAAAGGCAGCGTCTGAATGAGAATAATGATAACCCCGATGCCCGACATAAAACCAGAAACCACCGACTGGGGCGTGTAGGAGACATAGCGTCCCACTTTTAAAAAACCCAGAGCAATCTGGATAAACCCGGCCAGAATAACAATCAGAAAAGCAGTGCCCGGATTATCGGCATATTGAACGATCACCGCAGCCATGGCCACAGTCATTGGCCCGGTTGGCCCCGAAACCTGAGAAGGCGTACCGCCAAAAACCGCAGCAAAAAAACCAACCGCAATTGCCCCATACAACCCGGCAATCGGCCCAACACCCGAGGCAACCCCAAACGCCAGCGCCAATGGCAAAGCCACAACAGCAGCCGTCACACCACCGAAAATATCACCCTTTAAATTACCAAAAATCCCGCGACCAGCCATCTTGTAACCTGCTGTCAAACACCCCTTTTTGGTAGCATAAACAAGGTGTGAAGGAAAGATTCGAAGGCAGGAGCGATTAAAATGCAATAACTTTTTGGAATTGCTGTCCAAGGTCAGAAATGCCCAACTTTATATTGTCTCCAGCCTTGAGAAACATCGGAGGATCCATTCCCATACCAACCCCCGACGGCGTGCCCGTTGAAATGATGTCCCCTGGCCTTAACGTGATAAATTTACTGAGATGTGCAATGATTTCTGCAACAGAAAATATCATCTTTGAGGTATTTCCAGTTTGACGGCGCTCACCGTTCACGTCCAAGAACATATTCAGAGCCTGAGGATCAGGAATTTCATCACGTGTTACGAGGTATGGGCCAATAGGGCCGAAACTGTCACAAGACTTGCCTTTCACCCATTGCCCGCCAAATTCAGTCTGAAACGCCCGTTCTGAAACATCATTGATGACACAATAACCAGCTACGTACGACAATGCATCTTTCTGAGAAACATGTTGTGCTATTTTTCCAATGACTACTCCAAGTTCGACTTCCCAATCGGTCTTCTGAGAATTTTTTGGAATCGTAATAGGGTCGTTTGGCCCTGTCACTTCGCAAACTTTCATAAATACAATAGGATTATTGGGAATGGGTAATCCAGATTCTATCGCATGGTCAGAATAATTCAATCCAATACAGAAGAAACGCTTTACGTCTGCTACGCAAGGTCCTATGCGTGTCCCAGGGTCGACAATGGGTAGAGTGTTTATATCACATCTAGCCAATTCCTGGAGCGCTTCGTCCCCAAGTTGATTAGAACAGATGTTATGGATGACACCGGATAAATCTCGTATTTGTCCGGTTGTATCAACAACCGCTGGGCTTTCACGCCCTATCTCGCCATGGCGCAAGAGTTTCATTGTCCACTCCTTTTTGATGGTGCATGCAGGTGGTGTACCAGACGGTCAAAAGCCTGGGTCAGGGTGGAACATTCCTGCGCATAACAAAGTCGGAGATAACCTTCTCCTGCTCCACCGAAGGCGCTTCCAGGTGCCAGGCCAACCCCGGTTTCTCGCAATAGCATTTTGGCCAGAGCTACGCTGTCCTTAACGCCAGCCACTTTGAAAAAACAATAAAAAGCCCCCTCCGGTTCAATAAACTCTACTTGATTAAATTCAGACAGGCATTGGGCTGCAATTGCATAGGCATTGGAGAGCCTCTTGCCCAGTTTGGCGATATCAGCTTCACCGTCACGTAGCGCGACCTCACCAGCAGCCTGTACAAATCCTGCAGGTCCGGCAATGTTGAATTCACTCAGTTGCGCAAATGTTTTTTCAAGATAGCTTGGTGCATTGATCCACCCCAGACGCCACCCTGTCATCGACCAGGCTTTAGAAAAACTGTTTATCGAGATGAACAGATCATCCTCATCTGCTAAAGACTGAAAAGAAGGGGCGACATTCGCACCACGATAAAGCCGTGCATAAACATCATCGGCAATTACCCAGATACCGAGCCTTCGGCAATGTTTCAGCAGCGCAATCTGATCCTGAGCAGACATTACCCAGCCAGTTGGATTGTTGGGAGAATTGATGATGACAGCTTTGGTTTCTGGTGTAAGGGCAGAAAAAAGTGCCTCCATATCCAGATACCATCGCCCGACCCTGGGCATCAATGTAACGCTGTGGACATCAGCTCCCGAGATTTTATAAACCTGAGCAATATTCGGCCACAATGGCTCAATCACCACTACGCGATCTTTGGGTGAAACAATTGCCTGGGCTACCAGGGCAAGCCCCTGCATACCCGATGCAGTGACCGTAATCCGGGTCGGGTCAACTGGAGTGCCGTACAAACGGTGCGTATAGTGCGATATTTCCCGTCGCATGGACGGGCGACCATTGTTTGGTTGATAAAAGTGGTTTCCGGCCTTCAACTCGCTTGTGGCGGTATCAACAATGTGGTTCGGTGTTGGCCATGCCCCTTCACCGAACCAAAGGGGGATCACATTGGGCATCGACATACCAAGTTCAGCAACTTCGCGAATTTTACTTGCTTCAAGAAAAGCAGTACGTGTGCTCAGAGACAATGTAGTAATCTTTTTTTCCATAGCGCAAAGCTTAACGATTGCTGCTCGCATGTCACTGTAACATAGTGATGGAAGTGATATGCAATTTGCCTAAAGTTTGAGCAGTTTGTACGGTTGGGTCGCCTGTTGAAACTGAGTTACTAGGATATCAAGGAGGGCAGCTTTGGACAGCATCGACAAAGAAATTTTGAAAGAGTTACGGGTGGATGCGCGCATACCGGTAACTGTCCTTGCAGAGCGTGTTGGCCGATCTAGGGCCGCAGTCCAAGCACGGTTGGATAAACTGGAAAATAGCGGCGCAATTCGAGGGTATACTATTGTGGAGGCACCGGACCCTCACTCATGCCAACAAACCGGGGCCATAGTTTCCGTCAGCGTTGCAGTGCGAAGTGATGCAAATGGCTTGGTTGATGTTTTTCAAAAAATTCCGGAAGTCTTCTCATGCATGAGCGTCACCGGTGAAAATGCGTTTGTACTCTTGATCACCCGATGCAGTCCTGACCGCCTCAAGGAGGTTGTTGAGTTGATCTATGAAACTAAAGGTGTGACCAAAACGGATACTGTGGTTTCTTTAAAGACAGATTTTTAACTGATTTCGAAACACCGCCTAGTGCCCGATAGTCCAGTTTTTAATGAATTACGGTTATGATGGCAGTAACCGAATTAGCGCCATTTTTTATCACTTCCTTTCGACCTGCACGATCGAGTAGCCCATTATTTTCAAATCATAAAAACATCATAACGAGTTGATTTACCTATAATCTGGTGCGATGGCGCTCTGATGCCCTGCATTGAATCAGCCCGTTGCGGCCATTTCAGCACTACGCGGTTTTGCGCTACTTTCAAGGCCACTTCCATCAGCTCCACACTGTCTTCATCACTGCCGACAATGTCGCGGATCAGTCGCATTTCCTTTTTGACCAGCGCTGAATTTTTGCGTGGCGGGTGCATCGGGTCGATCAGGATAACCTGCGGGGCAAGGTCGGCCAGCAAGTCTTTGGCATCGCCATGCAGCAAGGTCATCCGGGCTATGATTTGGGAAAACTCCCCGCCTTGCGCTGCTGCTCGCTCCAGCCCGGCGCGCAGTAAATCATGCATGGTTTTCGAGCGTTCAATCAGCGTAATTTTTGCGCCCAGTGAGGCCAGCAGAAAAGCATCGCGGCCAAGACCGGCAGTGGCATCAACCACATCAGGCGTCCTGCCGCCTTTCATCCCCACTGCTTTGGGCAAAGCCTGCCCGCGTCCGCCGCCATGGCGTAACCGGTGACCAACGGCACCACCGACAAATTCACAAATCAGTTTTTCCGGTTCTGCAACCACGCCAGCGTTTCCTTATCGATTGCCACCGCCAGAAGGCCTGCGCTGTCGCCGGGGCGGGCGACCGCCGCCAGGTTTTGCCTTGTGTGCCTGCGCTTGCTCCTGTTTCGGTCCGCCTTTGGGCTTGTGCCGCCGGTTGCGCTTCTTTTTGGGGTTTCCCGGTTGATCGCCGGTTTTTTGTTTAGTCGGCCGTTTGGGCATAGGTTTTACCGGCGGCAGGGCAGGGGTGGAGATGACCGGGATATCCAGTTTGATCAGCCGTTGAATATCTTTCAGCAAAGGCTTTTCATCCTCGTCACACAAGGAAATGGCCATGCCACTGGCACCGGCCCGGGCCGTGCGCCCGATACGGTGCACATAAACCTCCGGCACGTTGGGCAATTCATAATTGACCACCAGCCCGACATCAGGAATATCAATACCGCGCGCTGCGATATCCGTTGCAATCAGAATAAGCGTAGAGCCGTCCCGAAAAGCAGCCAGCGCCCGGTCGCGCTGATTTTGAGATTTATTGCCGTGAATGGCTGCTGCCCCGTGCCCTTCAGCTCCCAGCCGCCGCGCCACTTTATCGGCCCCGCGTTTGGTCCGGGTAAAAACGATAATCCGCTTGCCTGCGTGTTCACGGGCCAGATGGGTCATCGCCACAATCTTGCTGGGCCGCGGCACAAACATCACCGCCTGTTCAACTTTATCGGCCGTCTTGGTCGCCGGGGCAACGCTGACCGATACCGGATCAACCAGATATTGCGACGTCAGTTCGCGAATTTTTTTCGGCATGGTGGCCGAGAACAGCAAGGTCTGTCGTTTCTTCGGCAGCATGGCGATAATCCGCTTGATATCGGGCAAAAAGCCGATATCGAGCATGTGGTCAGCCTCATCCAGAACCAGCGTCTGCACATTCCGCAAATTCACTTTGCGCTGGTTGCACAAATCAATCAGGCGGCCCGGCGTGGCGATCAGAATATCAATCCCGGCAGACATGGCTCGCAACTGCCGCTTGATTGGCACCCCGCCGGTAATGCAGGTCGAGCGCAAGGGTAGTGAGCGACTGTAAGCCACGACGTTTTTGCGAATTTGCGCCGCTAGCTCGCGAGTTGGCGACAAAATCAGAATGCGTACCACCCCGTCAAGCTCAGGGTTGGCATCATCAATCATCCGCTGTAAAAGCGGCAGGGTGAACGCGGCCGTCTTGCCGGTGCCGGTCTGGGCCAGGCCAACCACATCGCGACCTTCCAGAACCGCCGGAATGGCCTTGCTTTGAATCGGGGTCGGCTCGCTATAGCCCTGTTCAGACAGGGCGTCGAGAATTCGGCTATCAAGTCCGAAATCTTTAAATGTTTCAGGGGATGTCAAAAAAATATCTTTCGTTTCGCGGCTGAAGCAGCGCGTTTGCAGTCCATGTAGGAGCTTTTTGGTCAAATAGCAACAGCCTCCAATTTGTAGCACCTTACACCATATACTGTAGTAAATTCTTGAAAACTACCCGGCAAACCGCTACATATAGCTTTGGAGTACGGTTGTTGCTGGTATCAGCAATTTTAATTGGTCTGCAAACAGACACCAGCTTGAAAACCGGCGTTCCAGGCGAAACGCAGATAATCCCGCGGCAGGGCGCTTTCTCAACACATCGCAAGGCAATAGCATTTGACTGGCCGTTTTTGACGGGCAGGGTGTTTTGCTGCGCAGAAACTCAAAAGTCAGACCTATACTGCAAAGGAATACCCTCATGCAAACAATGACACGAAGACAACTTTTGACAACAACCGCTCGCGGTGCCGCGCTTGGAGCAGCAGCCATCACAATTGGCACTGGCAGTGCCACAGCGATGATCGCAACCGGCCATGATAGCGCCACCTGTGCTCACAATCATCATGCGCTTGGCCACAAGCTGTCAACCCTGATTGCCGATCCGGCAATTGCTGAAGATGTCAAAAATTACGCCATTAAAACGGCCTCTTGCCCCACTTGTGGCACCGGCATTGCCCCAACAGGTCTTGGCCTTGCGGTCAGCACCTGGACATAAAGGAGGATTGAAATGAAAAATACCATTTCACGCCGCGATGTGCTTGCCACATCGGTTGCTGCAACCGCCGCCCTTGCCATCACGGGCACCCCGGCACTGGCTGCATGCAGGCTGGATCACAAAAAAATGGCCTACCGCTTGGGTGCTATTGTAGTAGCGCCAGATTTGACTATAAAGGCAAAGGCTCAATTATTGGCCCGTGCCAAATGCCCCTCCTGTGGCACTACCATTGAGCCTGAAGGATTGTCATACGGTGAGCACATGCAAAAATAGGGGGCTATTTTGCATGAAATTACCGGCCCTCTCCCTTGCAAAAGGGGGAGGGTATTTTTGTTTGGGCATCGGTGCGCGCGCTGTTAGGGTGTCTCCATGACAGATGTTAATATCGCACCGCGCGAAAAGTTTGACTTTTCCAAAGGCACCGGCAATGTCCTGTTGATTGCCTGTGGCGCACTGGGGCGTGAAATCATTGACCTGATTGAAATCAATCATTGGTCCAACTACGACGTTACCTGCCTGCCAGCCAAATGGCACAACACCCCTGATCTTATTGTCGATGGCGTGCGCGATAAAATCCACGCTTCAAAAGACAAATACCAAAAAATATTTGTCGTTTATGGTGACTGCGGTACCGGCGGCATGCTCGATAAAATGTTGAAAGAAGAAGGGGTTGAGCGTATCGAAGGCCCCCATTGTTACGCCTTTTTCTCCGGCAAGGATATGGTGGCCAAACATTATGACAACGATATCACTTCGTTTTTCCTGACCGACTACCTCGCCCGCCACTTCGACAAACTGATCTGGCAGGGCATGGGTCTTGACCGCCACCCGCAACTTCGCGACGCCTATTTTGGCAACTACAAATCTGTGGTCTATCTTGCCCAGACAAAGGACAACGACTTGCAGGAAAAAGCCAAAGCTGCTGCTGAAAAATTGGGGCTGGAGTATGAATACCGCTTCACTGGCTATGGCGAGCTGGCCGAAGAACTGGTCAAAAGAAGCTAGACCACCCAGCCCGACCGCCAAGTTTTAAAATCCCGCAAGCAGCTTGACAAATGTCTATCTGATACTATTTACTTATCATGGTAACTAAAACCTGTCAGCAATCCCCAACATTCAGGCCCGAAATGTTTTTCCTCAAAGAACTCCCGACCCGACAAATGCTGGACCGTTACTCTGAACGGTTTACCGAAATGGATGTTGAGAAAACCAATAACGCTCTTGTCCTGCTGCGTACAGCAAGTGTGCTCATGCGCCAGCTCGATCGATATTTTGAGCAATTCGACCTGTCGCAAAGCAAGGTGCTTATCATGATTATGCTGGACCGGGAGCCCGGCAAACCGACCCTGACCATGAAAGAGTTGTCGGACCGGCTGGACATTTCAAAACCGGTCTTGACCCGGACACTCTCGGCGCTGGTCAAGAAAAATTATGTGCAAACAACGGCCAGCGACAAAGACGGGCGGCAAAAACTCAACCGCCTGACAGACAGGGGGCAAAAGAAATTATACGCAATTATACCTGGCTACCATGAAATTTTAAAAGGAGTAAATTATGAATGTCGTCCCGGAAAAAACCCAGCTTGAAACAGCCACTCTTGTGAGCTTTCGCATTTGCCCGTTCGTAGCGAGAGCGCAAATTGTAGCTTTTGAAAAGAATGTTGATCTGAAAACAAAATTTATCGATTTGAACCACAAGCCTGACTGGTATTTAAAAGTCTCGCCAACAGGAACCGTTCCCGGTCTGGTGCTCAAAGACGCCTTCATCTTTGAATCAACGGTTATCGCAGAGTTCATCGACGAGTTGACGCAAGCAAGCCTGTTTCCTGACGACCGCGTGCAAAAGTATCTGAATAAATCCTGGATTTCATTTGCCTCAACCCTCATCCAGCATCAATACGGGCAAATGATTGCATCAGATAAAGCAGGGTTTTCTGAAAGCCGCTCCAGCCTTGCCGGTGCAATGGCAAGAATTGAAGAAACCATCAAATCCAAACCCTTCTATAATGGCGATGATTTCCACATAATAGATGCCGTCTATGCGCCTGTCCTTTATCGCCTGCAATTGATAAAAGAAAAATTCGGCGACACTCTTATCGATGATTTTCCGGCCATAAAAAACTGGGCCACAGCCACCATCGATCGCCCCTCGGTCAAGGCCGTGCTGAACGCCGAATTCGACGCCGCCCTGATGGTCCATCTGGAAGAAAAACATTCCTGGCTGCTCAGCAACAGTTAGAGCCAATGCGGACTTAAATCTCTCTGGCAGGTGTGGCAAACGCCTCTGAAGTCGATCTTGCTCTTAAAAATGTCGCGTCCGGCACAGTTTTAAATCCGTGATGGCTCACAATTGCCCTGGTCATTCAGGAGACTTGCCAGATGTACGCAGTTCGGCTTTTTTGCACCCGCCATGCACGGGTTTTTGAATCAGTTTATCAAGGACTGGAAAAGGTATTTTTGAGCCTGCATCCGCTGCTTAAGAAAATCGGCTACAATCGCCTTGAACGGCCTGTTGCGCTGGTTGAGAAAATCTCCAAGGGCCTGCTGTTTGACTGCAAAATGTGCGGTCAGTGTGTGTTGTCTTCAACCGGCATGTCGTGCCCGATGAATTGCCCGAAAAACATCCGCAACGGCCCCTGCGGCGGTGTCCGCGACGGCGGCTTTTGTGAAGTGAGCCCGAAAATGCGTTGCGTCTGGGTCGAGGCCTGGACTGGTGCTGAAAAAATGAAAGACGGGCTGGCTCGAATTCGTGTGGTTCAACCACCGGTCAACCGCGAACTAAAGGGTTCTTCAAGCTGGCTGCGGGTCGTTCGCGAAAAAGGGGTTATGAAAGACGCTTCAAAACGCCAGCTTGATCCCGATAAATCAGAGCTGGCCCAGGCTTTTGCCAAAGCGCGAAAGCTGGAACCGGCTGCTGTACCGCTTGCCCGTGAGCCGGTGGCCGCTCTGGCCGAGCAGGCGGTCAAAGAACAAACTTCAGTTTTGACTGACGATGGAGTTGCTGATTAATGATCAATGTTCAGGTCCCGGAACCCTACGACCCGCTGTCACAGGTGCCATTGGTGCCACCTGCAGGACACTATTCTGCTGGCAAGTTTGAGCGGGTATTGCGCAAAGGACACTTTGCTGTCACAGCCGAACTGAACCCGCCAGATTCTGCTGACCCGCGCGATGTGCTCAAAGCTGCCGAACCACTGGTCGGTGTTGCCGATGCGATTAATGCCACCGATGCATCTGGTGCCAACTGCCACATGTCGTCCATGGGCATCTGCTCGCTACTGTCGCGGGCAGGCCAGGGCACGGTTTTCCAGATATCGTGCCGGGACCGCAACCGCATCGCCATTCAGGGCGATGTGCTTGGTGTGGCTGCCATGGGGGTTGGTAACGTTTTGTGCCTGTCGGGTGATGGCGTTGGGGTGGGCGACCAGCCAGGTGCCAAGGCGGTGTTTGATTTTGACTCAATTTCATTATTGCGAACCCTCAAGACCATGCGCGATGAGGGGGTGTTTTTATCGGGCCGGAAACTGACCAGCCCACCCAACATTTTTTTGGGGGCGGCGTCCAACCCGTGTATTCAACCCCAGGAATGGCAGGCGGAAAGACTGGCCAAAAAAGTTGAAGCCGGGGCCGACTTCATACAAACCAATTACATTTTCGATGTGGATGTTTTTGAGCGGTTTATGGAAACGATCCGCAACGAAGCTCTGCATAAAAAGGTATTTATTCTGGCCGGTGTCGGTCCCCTTGCCTCGGCCAATGCGGCTCGCTGGATGCGCACCAATGTGCCGGGCATTCATATTCCTGACCGGGTAATTGACCGTTTGGAAAAAGCTGACAATCCGGGTGAGGAAGGCAAACAAATCTGCATCGAACTTGTGCGGAAAATGCGCCAGATTGAAGGTGTGGCCGGGGTTCACATCATGGCTTACCGGCGTGAGCACATGGTCAATGAAATCATTGAGGCATCGGGTGTGCTCGATGACAGGTAAGGGCTATTCCTTTAAAGCCGGGTAATCGGCGGGCTTTTCGTTGCATTGAATCTGGTCATCTGGAATGTCGTAATAATGGCCCTTATCGGCGCAAAAAATATGACCCCAAAAACCGATGTCGCGGTCATCATCAAGAGTTCCGGCGGTGATTGAGATATGTGGTGCATCGTTATGTTGCCAGAACATTTGTGCGCCGCAATTGCCGCAAAACCCGCGCTTGGCGCTGTCGCTGGAGGCGTACCACTTCAGGCCCTCGTCTTTGGTGATGGCAAAGTCCTTGAGCAACGAAGCTGTAGCGGCCATATGATGCCCGGTCAGCTTGCGGCACTGGTTACAGTGGCAGGCAACAACCGGGCGCAATTGGCCGCGGGTTTCATATTTCACAGCACCACACAAACATGATCCGGTTTTAACCATCAGGCAATTCCTTCGTGCGCAACGTCATAAAGCTTTTTAGGGCTTCATCAACAGCCGGGTCAAGGTCCGGGGCCTGATAGGATGCCAACTGTTTGCGGAAAATCTCATTGGCCTTGATCGCCGTGTCTTTCCCGCCCTCTGATGACCACTGTTCAAAGGAGTTGTTGTCCGCAACACTGGAGCGATAAAATGCTGTTTCAAAATTGGCCTGCGTGTGGGCGGTACCAAGGTGGTGACGGCTTTCCTCAGGCGGCAGGTTGCCAATTTCCTGAATGGTCTCAAGCGCCAAACCGTTTTCAGACAGATCAATTCCCGCAGCCATTTGCTGCATGATGCCGAGCTGGTCACAGTCGATGATAAATTTCTCATAAGAAGAAACCAGTCCGCCTTCCAGCCAGCCAGCTGAGTGCAGGGCAAAATTCACCCCGGCCAGAAGTGTTGGCCACAGGGTGTTGGAGCTCTCATGGGCTGCCTGCGCATCAGGCAGTTTTGATCCGCACAGAGACCCACCTGAGCGAAACGGCAGGTTAAGTCGCCGCGCCAGTTGGGCCGCACCATAGAGAACCAAAGCCGGTTCCGGGGTGCCAAAGGTTGGCGCGCCTGACTGCATCGACATCGAAGAGGCAAAAGTGCCAAACACCACTGGTGCACCGGGGCGGCACAACTGCGTAAAGGCAGCCCCGGCCATCACCTCGGCCAGCACTTGCGTCAGGGTTCCTGCAACTGAAACCGGAGACATCGCCCCGGCCAAAATAAAAGGAGAGACAACACAGGCCTGTCCCGCTCGAGCATATGATTTAAGCGCTCCCAGCATGGTGCCGTCAAAGATCATCGGCGAATTGGCGTTAATCAGATTGATCAGCACGCAGTTCTGTTCAACAAATTCATTACCAAAAACCAGTTTGGCCATGGCAATGGAATCATCGGCCCGCTCTGGTGCGGTGACAGAGCCCATAAATGGTTTGTCACTATAACGGATGTGGCTGTAGACCATATCGAGATGCCGGGTCGGCACCGGGACATCAACCGGCTCGCAAACCGTGCCGCCCGAATGATGCATCGCCGGGGCCATATAGGCCAGTTTGACGAAGTTGCGGAAGTCTTCAATGGTTGCATAGCGTCGCCCGCCTTCCAGATCACGAACAAAGGGCGGACCATAAACCGGCGCAAAGACTGTGTTGTTGCCACCGATTTCCACCGACCGGGCCGGGTTTCGGGCATGTTGGGTAAATTGCTTTGGTGCGGTTTTTAAAAGTTCTGGCAGCAGGCCTTTGGGAAACCGCACCCGCTCACCCTGTACATCAGCCCCGGCAGCTTTCCACATCGCCAGGCTTTCAGCATCTTCGCGAAAATCAATGCCGGTTTCTGCCAGCACTGTTTCAGCATTGGTTTCAATCTTTTGCAACCCTTCGTCGCTTAAAACCTCATAGACCGGTATTTGTCGTTTGATATAGGTCAGTTGCTGCACCACATTGCTCGAGCGTTTCGCCCGACGGGCAGCAGCACCGCCACCGGCCCGGCCTCTGGAGCGCCCGGTCCGTTGCAGATTAGCTGGTTTATCTTCTGTCATTTTTATCAAGCCCTGGAAAATACCTTAACTCATTTGAAGCCAGCGACACTTGTCAGCTTAAGACAATACGCCTCTTTTGGGCAGGAAACGACATTATTCATTTGACAAAACAAAAGACATAAATATATAAAGATATCTTTATATCATATGTGTGCGCGAAAGGCATCAACCCCCATGACCACCCTGTCCCAAAACGCTTTTAATGTCGCGCGTGATCCTGGCGGGTTCACCATTTCATTTGAAGCGTTCCCGCCAATGAGTGAGGCAGGGCAGGGCAAGTTGCTTGATGTAGCGAAAAACCTGGAAGATTTTGACCCGGCATTCTTTTCAGTCACCTATGGTGCCGGTGGCGGTACACAGGAAAGAACCCTCAATACTCTGGCCGATATCTCACAGAAAACCGGTCACAATCTTGCCGGGCACCTGACCTGCGTCGGGGCGACCAAAGAGCAAACCAACGCGGTGGCCGAGCAATACCGCAAAATGGGTGTCAAGCACATCGTTGCCTTGCGCGGTGATACGCCTGATGGTGTAGACCAATACCAGCCTCATCCTGGCGGTTACAAAAATGCTGCCGATCTGGTTGCCGGCCTGAAAGAAATTGGCGGGTTTGATATTTCAGTTGGTGCCTATCCTGAATCCCATCCCGATTCGCCCTCCAGGAATGCTGACCTGGATAACCTTAAAGCAAAATTTGATGCTGGTGCCGATCGCGCCATCACCCAGTTCTTTTTTGACAATCACGTCTTCTACGATTTTATGGACTCAGTCCAGGACCACGGCATTACCGGCCCGATTGTGCCCGGTATATTGTTGATTCACGATTTCTGGAAAGTAAAGCGCTTTGCAAAAATGTGTCAGACCGATGTACCGGACTGGCTGGAAGCGCGATTTGCCGGATTGCAAGGTGATACGGCGGCCCAGCAACTGGTTGCTGTCAGTGTGGCAGTTGAGCAGGTGCTTGAAATGGCTGCCAGCGGTGTACGTCACTTTCATTTTTACACCATGAACAAATCCGATCTGGCAGTTGCTGTCTGCCGTAGCCTGGGTCTCAAACCGGCACGGAATATGCGGTCAGTCGCTTAAAGCAGCTTTCTGGTCGCTCAGGGTTTGCAGTAGTGAAATTTTTCAGACAATGTTTTTAAATCATATGCAGGACGGAAGGAACTCCCGTGGCTCAACTGACAATTACATATTGGCGCGACATCCCCTCACAGGTTTCAATCGGCAAAGGTCGCAAAGCAGCAAAAGCGATGCTGTCTGACCGCTTTCAGGAAGCCATAGACATGGCCGCCATGCGTTCGGGTGCAGCAGAAACTGATGATTATATCGCAGAGTGGCGACGCGAAGCCGGCCAGGAAGTTGACAGCGACCACGATGTTGTTGTTGCTGCCACAATTAAAAAGCTGGAAAGCGAATACGACAAGGACAAATTGAAAGCGTTGATAGACAACAATGGCAAAGCCGTCTGAAATTTCTTATAGATCCTAATAACCAAATTCTTTGGAAAACCAAAATGACCGAAACACTCGTTGCCTCCCAAACAAAAGAAACCATCATCGGCTTTGACCGACCGTTCACGGTCATTGGTGAACGCATCAATCCGACGGGCCGTAAAAAACTTGCAGCAGAAATGAATGAGGGCAATTTTGAAACAGTGGTTGCCGATGCCCTGGCGCAAGTTGCTGCTGGTGCAATGATCCTTGACGTCAATGCCGGTGTTACAGCGGTTGATCCAAATTTGACCGAGCCACCATTGATGCGCCAGACTATTGAGATTGTCCAAAATACTGTCGATATTCCCTTGTGCATCGATTCGTCTGTTCCCTCAGCGTTGGAAGCAGGTCTCGAAGTGGCCAAAGGCCGCCCACTGGTTAATTCAGTGACTGGCGAAGAAGACCGGCTCGAAGTCATTCTGCCACTGGTGAAAAAATATGATGTGCCAGTGGTGGCGATTTCCAACGACGAAACCGGGATTTCTGAAGATCCCGATGTGCGTTTTGAGGTTGCCAAAAAAATCGTCGAACATGCCATGGATTATGGCATCAAGCCCCACGATATTGTCGTTGATCCGCTTGTGATGCCAATTGGCGCCATGGGAACCGCCGGCCAGCAGGTTTTTGCACTGGTCCGCCGCCTGCGCGAGGAGCTTAAGGTCAATACCACTTGCGGTGCCTCCAACATTTCCTTTGGCATGCCCCACCGGCGCGTTCTGACCGGGCATTTTCTTGCCATGGCTGCATCGCACGGCATGACATCGGCCATTATGAACCCACTGCATGATGAAGACATGCACGCGATTTTTGCCGCCAACGTTCTGAATGGTACCGACAAGGATTGTCGCGCCTGGACCTCAAAATTCCGTCCGCCATTGGCTGAGGGGCAAGAAAGTGCGCGCGGCGCCAGAAGCGGCCGCCGCAGAAGGCGCGGGTAACAAATATTTATGACTGGCAACACAGGCAACACAGATAAAAACCCGCTGGTGGTTTTCACCCCTTCGGGCAAGCGCGGAAACTTCGAAGTCGGCACGCCGGTACTTGAGGCCGCACGGGCGCTTGGTGTCGACATTGATTCAGTCTGTGGTGGCCGGGCCATTTGCGGGCGTTGCCAAATAACTTTGTCAGAGGGCGAATTTGCCAAACACGGCATCCGTTCAACCACTGGCTCGCTAAGCGACTTTTCCAGCGTCGAAGAACGTTATGATCAAAAACGGGGCATGAAAAAAGGCCGACGGCTTTCCTGTCAGAGCAAAATTCTGGGCGATGTGGTCATTGATGTGCCTGCCAGTTCGCAGGTCCACAAGCAGGTGGTGCGCAAACGGGCCGAGGCTCGCGACATCAAATTAAATCCGGTTACCCGGCTTTATTATCTCGAAGTAGAAGAACCCGACATGCACAAGGCCTCTTCTGACCTGGAGCGGGTGCTGCTGGCGCTGGAGGAACAATGGGGCGTGAGCAATGTTTCACTGGATTTCCCATTGCTGGCAAAATTGCAAAGTGTTTTGCGTGCCGGAAAATGGAAAATAACCGTTGCCGTGCATGATCGTTCTTTTGCCAGCATCATTGCCATCTGGCCGGGGTTTCATGATCAGGCCTACGGTCTTGCCATTGATGTGGGCTCAACCACTATCGCTGCCCATTTGTGTAATCTGTCAAGTGGTGAGGTGGTGGCCTCAAGTGGCCTGATGAACCCGCAAATCCGTTTTGGTGAAGATTTAATGAGCCGGGTGTCCTATGTGATGATGAACCCCGGCGGTGAAAAAGAAATGACTGCCGTTGTTCGCGAGGCGCTCAATGAACTGGGCCAAACAGCAGCCCAGGAAGCTGGCGTAGAGGTTGACGAAATACTTGAAGTAGTGCTGGTTGGCAATCCGGTCATGCACCATCTGTTCCTGGGATTGGACCCGGTTGAACTGGGCGGCGCGCCCTTTGCGCTGGCCACCGGCCTGCCGGTAAGTTGCCCGGCCCGCGAATTGGGTTTGGAATTTAATGCCGGGGCACACGCTTACGTTCTGCCGTGTATTGCCGGACACGTAGGGGCTGACTGCGCCGCCGTTGTGCTTTCTGAAGAACCTTTCCTGTCTGATGACATAATGCTGGTGGTTGATGTTGGCACCAATGCCGAGATTGTTTTAGGCAATAAGGACAAACTGGTTGCCTGCTCATCGCCCACCGGCCCGGCCTTTGAGGGCGCGCAAATTTCTTGCGGCCAACGGGCAGCCCCCGGTGCAATAGAGCGGATCAGGATCGACCGCGATACTCTTGAACCGCGCTTTAAAGTCATTGGCAGTGACTTGTGGAGCAACGAAGACGGTTTTGATGAGGCAATCGAGCAAACTGGGATCACCGGCATTTGCGGTTCTGGTATCATCGAAGTGGTGGCTGAGATGTATCTGGCTGGAATTATCGACACAGATGGGCTGGTAATAGGTGACCGGGCGAAAGTATCCCCAAGGATCAGGCGCGATGGCCGGACATTTTCCTATCTGGTCCATGATGGTGAGCCGGTTGTGGCAATTACCCAAAATGACATACGCGCTATCCAGTTGGCAAAAGCTGCCTTGTATGCCGGCATTCAGTTGTTGATGGACGAATTGAAAATCGGCTCTGTTGACCGTATTCGCCTTGCCGGTGCCTTTGGCAGTCACATAGATGTCAAATACGCCATGATCCTCGGCCTGATCCCTGATTGCGATTTGGCCAATGTACATTCTGCCGGCAATGCGGCAGGTACGGGCGCGCGCATTGCGTTGTTAAATGGAGATGCCCGAAAAAAGATTGAGTCCGTGGTCAGGCAAATCATAAAAATTGAAACAGCGGTTGAACCCAAATTTCAAGAGCACTTTGTAGACGCCATGGCGATCCCGCACAAACGGGCACCCTTTACTTTGCTTTCGCGAACTGTGGAGCTTCCAGCTGCCAGATCAACTGCTCCTGCACAAACCGGTGGAAAACAGCGCCGCCGCCGCCGCCGTTCAAGGTAAAAAAAATCTTAACCTGATAACTTCAAACTGATCTGTTTCCTGAACCGTTTATTCAGCCGCAGGTGTTATGTTCGCTGAATAGAAATTTAAGGCGGACTACCTTTGGCTGTTTTAAGTCAGACTTTCAGGAGAGAAAAATGACGAAGAAAATAAACATTGCAAAAAGTTTTTTGCGCAGATTGAAAAATTTTGGCCTCAACAAAAGTGGACAGGTTGCCCTGACATTTGTTTTGGGAGCTGTGCCGATTATGGGTGCAACCGGTGTTGCTTTTGATTACTCCAGAAAAATCGAAGCTCAGGCGGAAACTCAAGCAGCATTGGATGGAGCCGCCATGGCAGCGACCTCTGCTTTGAATGCGGGTGAGAATGAAGCAGCTTACAAAAAGGCTGCTCAGGACTTCTTCAACCGCAACAAGCCGGACAATCTGATAGGTAACCCGGAAGTTGCCATCAATGTTGACTATACTGTTGGTCGGCTGACTGCGACCACAGATGCGTCTATTCCTACGACCATGACCAGGATATTAGGTTACGATACCATGCCTCTTACCAACGACTTTAAAGCTGTTGATGAGCAGGGAAATGTCCAATCAGGAAGCTTTGGTACTGCTATTGCCATTCCCGCATTTACGATTGAGCACAAAGGCGAAATTGTAATGGTTATGGATTACTCCGGCTCGATGGGATGGTCCCTGGGCGGTGAGAAAAAATACAAAACCATGCGCAACGAGGCTGCAAAACTTGTTTCAGCCCTGTCGCAAGCCAAAACCAATCAATACGTTAAATTTGGTATCGTTCCTTTTTCTTCAGAAGTCTTTACTACAATGAAGAAGAAATTCTGGTACGGATTTAAGGGAAATCAAATGCGTTCAAGCTGTACGCGTGACCGCCGGTATCCTTACAATCTTGCTGCAACAAAACCAACCAACCCAGGCAAGAAAAAGCACATAACGCGATTTGGTTGGGTAGCTGATCAAGAGAGCAGCAACCCGAACAAAAGCGGGTTTTATGAAGGCTGGGAAAACTATCGTTCCTATTGCGGTGCTTATTCAGGAAGTCGTAATCTGGTTATTCAGGATTTGACACAAAACCATAACCAAACCTACAACAAAATTCTGTCTATGAGCCCTTATGGCAATACGCACATTGCCGTTGGCATGGAATTTGGATATCACTTGTTGTCCCCCAACGCACCGTTCACCAAGGGTGTGGCTTACAATACAGAAGATACTGAAAAAGCGGTTATCTTGCTGACAGACGGTGCGCAAACGACAAGAGCGTTTGGGTCAGGCGGATCGTACAATGTTTCCGATGGTAAAGACAATCTCGAAACCCTCTGCACAAATATGAAAGCTGACGGCATTCGGATTTTGACTGTTTCTTATGATCTGTATGATTCAGACACAGAACAGCGCCTCAAGAATTGTGCAACCAATCTAAATGACTTTTACGATGCAGACAGCAAACCTGAACTGGTTTCTGCATTTAGTAACATTACCGCCAAACTTGCTCGCGACATGTTCCTGGCAAAATAACGGTTAAAACCGATTATAACGAGGCGGCCTTTGATCAGGCCGCCTTTTTTTGTGGACAAATTGGCACGCCGATTGCGACACCGAACCTGAGCTGTTCCTTTTTGGAACGGAAAACTGCAAAGGAACAACCGATGCGCGACAAGGTGTTCATTCAAACTCCAACCAACTGGTTGGGTATATTCATCAAGTTACTGGCTTTGGCTGTGTTGGTCGCAACGACCAATTTTGGTTTTTTTGATCGAATTACATTGCTTTATGCGGCCGAGCGCTGGGTTACCTTTTTTTTCTATCTTGCGATGTGGGGCGTTTCGCTCACGGCTCTGATCATCGCGGCATTTCAACCCAATCAGGCAGTTCGCATTCTTTGGGCACTTTTATTGTCCATTTCAGCAAGTGCGGCATTCATGTACACGTCGATTTCCGGATCAAATTTAACCGTGTTTGATGCGCTTTCATTATGGGTCGCTAAACATGAAGCAAGTCGGGCGATGGAGTTTTATGGGACCAGTGCAATTTTGGCCATTGTGGTCTTCATCGCAAGCTTTGTAATTATTGCAAGTCCGCCAACACCCAACGGTCGCTGGTTGAAATTTGGTTTGAAATGGCTTTTTTGGACACCAGCTGTCCCGGTGGTACTAATGTCTGCCGTAATTTTGATAAAAGAAGGCGGTGGGTCCCAGGCCCTGCCAAGTCAGTTTCAGCCCATGGCTGTAAGCCTTGTAGCCGTAGAAAAAATCTTCTCTATCAACACACTACCCCGCCAATCGGTAGAAATGGTGACTGATCGACCCCGAGCGATCAAAAACATTGTTATGCTGATTGATGAAAGCGTGCGGGGAGATTATCTCAATTGGAAGAAGGCAAATCCCTACACCCCGTTTCTTGCTGCCAACAAATCCAAAATCATCAATTTCGGCATGGCAGTTTCCGGTGCAAATTGCTCCAGCTACTCCAACGCCATTTTACGTCTTGGTCCGGTCCGCAGGGATTTGGTCACTACCGCAAACACCAATCCAACTATATGGCAATATGCCAAAAGAGCTGGCTACCGCACAGTTTATATTGATGGTCAATCAGGGTTGGTCAAAGATCCGGGTTTTTTGCAAAATTTTATGACAGTTGGCGAAGTAGCTGACATTGACAGGGTTGTACGCTTTGCAGGGGTTGCGAACCCGCAACTGGACTACAAACTGCTTGAAGTGATCGAAAAAGAACTGCAGTCAGACCAACCGGTATTTATTTTTGCCAACAAAAATGGCGCCCACTTTCCCTATGACAAGGGTTACCCCAAAAATCAGATGAAGTTTCAACCAACTGTACGCCAGATTGGCGCGGACAACGTTACAACCAGAGTAAACTCCTATCTTAATGTCCTTGCCTGGGCAGTAGACCGGTTCTTTGGTCAATTGTTTGATCGCATCAATCTGAAGGACACGACAATTATCTACACCTCAGATCATGGCCAGGCTGTTTACAATGGTAGAATGACCCACTGTTCAATGACCAATGCCGATCCGCGCGAGGCTTTGGTGCCGTTGTTGGCAATTACGCAAGACCCGGCGTTGAAATCTCGTTTTGCCAAAGGGGCTGTTTTAAATTCCGGCCGTGCGAGTCATTTCCTTATTCGATCAACAGTTCTTGACCTGATGGGCTATCCCAAACCAGCCATTGCCGGTAAATACGGGCCATCCATGTTTACTCAAGGACCGGAAAAGCCTGAATTTTCCGCCGGTGATATATTTGGTGTTTTCCGCAAGGAACCCAACTGGTTCAGTATCGATCTGTCGGCAAACTATCTGGAATTTCCAACCCCGCCCCTGCCTGTGCCAGGCCCGGTCGTTAAGGTTGATAAATAACCGGTGCGGAATTTACATCGGCCTTTTCCTTTGTATTTGTATATGGGTGAAATCGAATATTTGGTGCCAGCAATAGCTACCGCTTGAGGCCAGTTATCAAAATAGTTGAAGTTCGCTCTGTCCTGAGACATACTGTCAGTCAGGCAGGGAATTAAGCGTCCGGTCAGGGCGTAAAAGATCTGTCGTAAAAGACAGTAAAAAAATTGTCGGGAAATCCAAACCCGATCAAACACAAATGGAGGAGTTACCATGAAAAAAACTAAATCGGCCAGTTCAGCGCTTAAAACGGTGCTGGCTGCCAAGAAATTCAATCGCCGGAATGTGCTTAAAGCAGGTGCTGCTGCTGGCGCATTTGCTGTTACGGCCCCTGGCATTGTCAGCAGCGCTTATGCAGCCTCAGGCGAAATCAACATTTTGATGTGGTCAGATTATCTGCCCGAAACATTCGTTAAAAGCTTCAAAGAAGCAACCGGTATCAAGATCAACTTTACCGGTATTGGTTCAAACGAAGAAATTATCAACAAGATGAAAGCCAACAAAGGTCAGGGCTTTGATCTGGTTTCACCAACCAACAATCAGGGTCTTGAATGGGGTCCTTTGCAATTGTTGCAGCCATTTGATATGGCCAAAATTGACATCGACAAAGTTAACCCTGCAATGGCTGCCATTGGTCCAAAGGACTGGAGTTTTGATGGCAAAGGTGTTCACTGGGTTCCTCATATCTGGGGTACTGAAGGTGTTGCATGGCGGACTGACAAATATGTTCCCGAGGGTGGTGTTCCGTCATATGGCGCTATCTGGGATGATGCAAATGCTGGCAAGACCATGATTCGCCCACACTCAGGCATGTTGTGTGCAGGCCTTTACATGGAAACCATTGGTGCTCTCGATAAGGGTGACATGTGGAAAGCTTATGAATCAGAAGCTACCATGCGTCCAATTTGGCAAAAAGTGACCGACTGGTGTATCGCCCGCAAGAAAAACCTTAAACTTCTTTGGAACGATGCTGACAGTCAGAAAAACGGCCTTCTCAAAGAAGGCGTTATTGTTGGTCAAGCTTGGGATGGTCCGCCATTGTCGCTGAAAACTGCTGGCGAGCCTGTCACTTATCAGGCGCCAAAAGAAGGTGCGATGGCCTGGGTTGACGGCATTGCGATGCCCATTGGTGCGAAAAATATTGATCACGCCTATGCGTTCCTGAAGTTTGCTTATGAAGCAAAACCAGCTGGTATTGCCATTAACGACCATGGCTACAATTCGCCGGTTCTTGGAGCCGACAAGTTTGCCAATGACAACTACAAGAAAAACTTTTCAGAAGCTTATCCGGGCGATGCGCTGGCCAATCTTAATCCATGGCCGCCGCAAGCCCCTTGGTATGCGAAAGTTCGTACTGAATACGTGAACAAGTTCAAAAGCTCTTAATTTAGCTTCTGAGTAGTCACAAACAAGAACTGTCCCGGGTGCCTGGTGCACCCGGGGTCATACTAACAATCGGGCAAATGACACGGACAAAAGAGCCGGTCGGAAGGGGAGGACTCTATGAGCTCAGGTGTAGCTGTTGATCTGCAGGACATGTGGATAAAGTTTGGCGATTTTGTCGCCGTTCGCGAAGCTAATGTACATATTAAAGGTGGCGATTTTTTCTCCTTTCTCGGGCCGTCTGGCTGTGGAAAAACCACCATATTGAGAGCGGTGTCAGGATTTTTGGAACCTGCCGAAGGCAAGGTGCTGATCGGTGGCAACGACATGCAAGGCAAGGGCCCCAACGAACGCCCGACCGCCCTGATCTTTCAAAACCTGGCTTTGTTTCCGTTGATGAAAGTGTGGGAAAACATCGCTTTTTCAATGGAAGTTCGCGGTGCCAGCGCTGCCGAGCGCCGAAAGCGCGCCGATGAATTGCTCGACATGATTGCCCTGTCAGATCAGGGTGACAAGTTTCCTTCTGAATTATCGGGTGGGCAAAAACAGCGTGTGGCAATTGCCCGGGCGTTGTGTGCAGAACCCGATGTTCTGTTACTGGATGAACCGCTTTCTGCGCTGGATCTGAAACTGCGCCAGCACATGCGCACCGAATTGCGCGAAATTCAAAAGCGCGTCGGTATTACCTTTATTTATATTACCCATGACCAGGGCGAAGCGCTGACCATGTCAGACAATGTCGCGGTTATGAAGGCCGGGATTATTGACCAGATTTCTGATGGCAAGTCGATTTACGATGACCCCTCAACAGCCTTTGTTGCCTCCTTTGTTGGCGAGAACAACATGTTCCGCGGCAAGGTGAAGTCCATCAACAAAGGTGGCATGGCGGTTATCGATACCAACAGGACTGGCGCGCTGCGGGCGCGCGTTTCAACCGGTGCAGCTGAGACGCTCAAGGTTGGCGATGATGCGATGATGTTTATCCGCCCTGAGGCGCTTGATATATCAGACAAAAAGACATCATCAGACACCCGCATCAATGCCTTGGTCCGTCATTCCGAGTTTGAAGGACAATCTTATAACGTGTTTCTTGAAGGTTCAGAGGGCAAGGAAATGAAAATGGCCCTGACCAATCGCGGTGAGGCGCGCTTGTTTGAATCCGGGGTTTCCCTGACACTTGAATATGATGCTGATCAGGCGGTTGTTGTGCCTGCTGGCGAATTGGCAAGTGAGTAATTGCCATGAACGGATTTATGAAAGAATACTTTAAAACCAACGGTAAACTCATGGGCTGGACTTTGCTCATCCTGGTTGGTTTCTGGGTTGTCGTTCTGATTATCCTGCCGCAAGCATCCATGCTGGATTTTTCTTTTAGACCTAACCTGCCGCCACCGGAAATGGGGGGCCCAAAAGACAATTATACCCTGGGCAATTACCAGTTCCTTATATTTGGTGCCGAAGGAAACCCCGACGGTTACAACAAAGTGGATCTGGCGGTGTTTGGCAGAACGTTGCTGGCTGCAGCAATCGTTACCATCATCGACCTGATGCTGTGTTACCCGATTGCCTATTACCTGGGCCAATCAAAAGGCGGTGGAATTCTGCGCATTCTGGTTCTCTTGCTGATTATCCCCTACTGGATCAACGAAATTCTCCGGGCTTTCGCCTTCCGCATTATTTTCGGTGATAGCGGTGTGATCAATGAGTTCATGATGTTGATGGGCCTGATCGACAATCCGATCGATTTCATCCGCGAGAATGTCGCGCTCTATGCAGGTCTGTCATACGCCTATATCCTGCTGATGATCTTTCCCATGTACAATGTCATTGAAAGCCTTGATCGCAATCAGATTGAGGCAGCAAGAGACATGGGAGCCTCATGGGTAACAATCCACCGGCGCATTGTCATACCATTTGCCAAGCCCGGTATTGCCTCTGGCTGCACCATGGTGTTCATGTTGTCAGCCGGTGCGCTGGCTGCCCCGCAAATTCTTGGCGGACCGTCAAGCCTGTGGTTTACCCAACTGATTTACCAGTGGTTTAACCAGGGCGGAAACTGGACGCAAGGATCAGCCTATGCCGTTGTTTTACTAGTGACCTGTATCATCATCGTTCTTTCGGTGATGCGGATGTTCAAGGTTAACATGGGGGATATTGGCAAATGAACAATTCATCTCCCCTGATACGAATAGGCCTGGCTTTTTACCTGATTCTGTTTTTTACCTATTTGCTGGGACCGCTTGTCCTTATGGGAATTACAGCTTTCAACTCGGCCACTTTTCCGCAAGTAACGCCTTGGGAAGTTTTTTCGTTTGAATGGTTTAGCGTCCTGTTCAACGACCAACGCATTATCACCGGGCTGTGGTATAGCTTGGTTATCGGATTTTTTACGGTCATTTTGTCGGTCTCGATCGGCCTGGCCGGTGCGTTGATTTTGACTCAGATTTGGCCGAAAGTTCGCGCCACTTTTTATACGGTCATCATTGCTCCAATTTTGATACCAGGCGTCGTGCTGGGTATTTCCACCTTGGTATTTTGGGATCGGATCAATGTAATGCTGGGCCTGAGCCCGGACAGTTTTTTGCAAAACGGTATTTTTCTGACTGTGTTGGGTCAGGCAACATTCATTTCGTCCTACTGTATGCTGGTGTTCGTAGCTCGCCTGCAACGGTATGATGTCGGTTTGACCGAAGCAGCCCTTGATATGGGTGCCACCCATGTTCAGGCCTTTCGGAAAATTCAATTGCCATTCCTGATGCCTGCGGTAGCTTCATCGGCGGTGCTGGCATTTTTGGCGTCGTTTGAAAACTACAACACGACAATTTTCACTCATCAGAAATTTGCCACATTGACCATTGTTTTGTCGCAAAAAGTTCGTTTGGGAATTGATCCGTCGATTTCTGCCCTGGCCTTTATCATCGTTGCTCTGACTGTGTTCTTTGCCCTGTTGCATGAGGTAAGAACCCGGCGGGCACAATTGGCTATTGCCAATGGAGCACCGGTTGGCGCGGTAAGCAAAAGTTTTGCGATGCCGAAAATGTTTGCAGGAAATCCTGCTGCTGTGGTCCTTGGCGTTTTTGTTGCTGTAGCTGTCGGCGTATTCGCCTGGGCTCAGGTCTATAATCCAGAACCTGCCAAACAAGCTTACACGGCAGAAAAACGGGCCATTCAGGCCAAAGCCATTGAGGCCATCCGGCAAAAATCCAGAGACAAGGCACGTGAACGGCAAATGAAAGGCCCGAAGGTTTTTGAGACCCAAAAAGGTACCGGTTCTGAAAGTCCTGGTCAGGGCTCTTTTGGCAACGTCTTCAAGCCGGGTAATTTGGAAGAAGCAGCCGGTGCCAAGGACAAGAAGAAAAAACCAACCGGCGTAAATCCGGGCCAGGGAGCGTTCGGCAATATCTTTGGTACAGAGAACTTGGACAAAGTTGCACCGAAGAAGGAAGGCAACTGATTTCCAGACTAATAGAAAGGGCCAATTCTGAAGACCGAATTGGCCTTTTTAAATAACAGTCAGGTCAAATACATTTTGCAAAAAAAACAGACCGATAAAGCAGATGATGCCGGCAACAAAGGGCGTGGCAACCCAGCCAGCGAAAATTTTTCCAAGGGTCATCCAACGGATGCCGGATGTTCCCCGCAAAAGGGAAATTCCGACAATCGCCCCAACAACAGCTTGCGAACTGGACACCGGTACCAGAGGTATGGTGGGCAGGCCGTTGCTTGCCAGCCAGGCTTCAAGGCCGCGTGAGGCAAACAAAAACAGTACAATGGAGTGAGCCATTACCGCAACAAAAGCAGCCGTTGGTGAAAGACGCCCGAGGTTTCCGCCCACGGTCATCATCACGCCCTTGGAATAGGTGAACACACCAAGGGCGATTGCCAACCCGCCCATCAGAAACAATTGCTGGGTGGAACTGAAAATAAAACCACCAATAGCAATATCGGGAAACGGTTTTGCTGGAATAAATACGCCAACCACATTGGCTATATTGTTGGCCCCCAGAGCATAGGCCCCAAAGGCCCCGGCAAAAATCAGGGCCACCCGGGTATAGGCGTCCACCCTGATCATGTGAAGTTTTGCCCGGCGGCCTAAAAACTGAACGAATTTGAGAAGAACGACAGCAATGATCGCGGCAAGTATCGGGCCCAAAACCCAGGTAGCCATGATTTTCATCAACGTATCTGAATCAGTTGGATTGCCGGAAAACATGTTCCAGCCAACGATGGCACCAACGATTGCCTGTGAGGTTGAAACCGGCAGGCCCGACTTGGTCATCGAGAACACCGCCACAGCCGCAGCAAGAGCGGTCATAAAAGCGCCGGGCAGGGCGCTGATGGCCCCCAGCTTCCCCAGCGTGCCTGATGCACCAGCACCAGAAATCACCGCACCAAGAATGACAAAAACCGAACAAATAATAGCAGCAGTTCGGAACTTGACCATCTTGGTGCCAACCGCGGTGCCAAAAACATTGGCAGCGTCATTGGCTCCAAGTGCCCAGCCCAAAAATAGGCCACTGGTGAGGAAAATTAGTACGAGCGGGTCCATATCAGTTAAACTGTGCGTTTGATCGAATAAATCGCCAACCGGTCAGCAACGTCTTCAGCCAGATCGGCAATGCCGTCAATCGCCTCGACAAATTCACGCAAATGAAGTTTTCGTGGCAATTCCAGTTCGCTGTCAAAAATGTCGCGCTTGAGCGCGGTCGAAATGATATCGGCCTCTTTTTCATAAAGCTGAACTTTATGGTTATATGCCGGGACATCGTGTGGGCTTCGGAAAAATGCCCGCGCGCCCAGGCCCAACTCGTCGGCAGCTTTGACAACCATATTGGTGAGCTTTTTGAACCCGGGGCGAAGCTCTTCGGGAATGTCTGGTTTTTCGATTGAAAAAGCCCACAACGAACCTTCAAATTGCGTCAGCAGTTGATCAACAGTTTCAATCAACCCCAACACATCGCCGCGCGAATCAGGGATCAGGGTGTTTGAATAAAGTTGGGTTTCAATATCCCGGCGCAGATCATCGGCTTCTGACTCCAGTTTGTTGACGCGGACCAGCCGTTCCTCAAACTCTTCATTTGCGCCTTCCTTAAGGTAGACGCGAACTGCAAGACGATAGACCACCGATGATTCAGACAGTTTGTCAAAGAAGCTGTCAATTTGTTTTTCAAGTTGTCGCGTTCTGCGAAACAGTTGCAGACTGGGAGCCATTTTCTGTCGGTCCTTTTTATCTTTTGAAAAGTTTATACCAGTCAAAAATAGCTTTGTAAAATAAAAGACAAAAATATCAGGTAGGCCAGGGCAGAGAGTAAGTTTTTACTGTGGTAAAAAACTTCATCGCTTCAATGACGCCTTCTTTGACCCCATTGCCGGAATCTTTGATGCCACCAAAAGGTGACATCTCAATCCGGTATCCAGGCGCTTCCCAGATGTTGACAGTGCCGACATTCAGCCCTTCAATGAATGCCGTGATCCGTGACAACTGATTTGTGCACACACCGGCTGAAAGTCCAAATGCCGTCGAGTTGGAAATTTCCATGACCGCTTCATCATTATCTGGCACCCGAACAATTGGAATGATCGGCCCAAAGGTCTCTTCCATCACCAACTCGCTTTCATGGGGCACATGATCAACAACAATCGGCGGCAGCAAGGCCCCTTTGCGCTCCGGGTGATAAAGAATTTTTGCCCCTTGTTCAGCTGCCATCAGTACGCGGTTTTCAAACAACTCAGCCGCTTTGGCATGAATGACACAACCCAGTTGCGTGTCGGGGTCCATCGGGTCGCCAAACCGGATCTGTTTGGCTTTTGCCAGAATCAGCGGCACGATTTTATCGGCAATACTTTCCTGCACCAGAATACGCTTGACTGCTGTACAGCGCTGGCCGGAATTGCCGGTTGCCCCTGCAACAGCAATCGTTGCTGCTTTTTCCAGATCATCCCCACTTAAATCATTGAGTATGATCAACGGGTCATTGCCACCAAGCTCCAGTGCGGTGCGTTTGTACCCGGCTTTTGTGGCAATCATTTTGCCAACCGGGACACCACCGGTAAAAGTAATAATGTCAGCATTTTCATTGGTGATCATTTCGTCACCAATATCTTTTGGCCAGCCGGTAACAATCTGGAACATTTCCACCGGCAATCCGGCTTCGTATAAAATGTCAGCCAGGGTGATTGCGGTTAATGGCGTCAATTCGGTCGGCTTGCAAACCATACAGTTGTTGGTTGCAATCGAAGGTGCGATTTTATGGGCCACCATGTTGAGCGGGTGATTAAATGGCGTGATCGCCGAAATCGCCCCAACCGGTTCGCGTTTGGTATAAATTTTCCGCGCCTTGCCATGAGGCGTCAGATCGCAGGAAAAAATCTGGCCGTCATCAAGAATGGTTAGCTGGCCGGCAAGGGTAAAAACATCATAGGAGCGTCCAGCTTCATAAAGAGCATGTTGCTGACAAATACCGAGTTCGAGCGTCAGGACCTTGGCAATGTCTTCGCGGCGGTCACGAATAATTTCGGCCGCCCGAAACAAAATCTGTTGGCGTTCATAACGGGTAAGCTTGGGTTTGTAATTTGCCGCAATCTCAAAAGCTCGTTTGGCATGTTCTGCCGTGCCCGCCGGAACCGAGCCGATGACTTCATCGGTATAGGGGTAGCGAACTTCAATAACGTCCTTGGTGAAAACCTTTTCACCACCGATGCGCATTGCCTCAACAATCATTTTATCAGCTCCTTAAATGAAACAATTACAGCCCACGAAAAAGACATCAAAATTTCTCAGATTGTCGGGCAGGTTCTCAATCTTGCGATTGGTGATGAACGGTACGCCCTGTTCGCTCACCCCGCCATGGGATCGCAGTGGCACTTTCAAACCGCTCAAATCGTGCTTGTCGGCCGATGTGCCGAGCACTTTGGTTTTGTTTGGTCCGCCCGAGACCACAATCAGATCGCCGGTACGGTCGCGTGGCAGTTCAAAATAGGCACAACCTTCTTTGTTGGTCATGCAGATATCAACACCATCGAGTTTTTTTACTTTGGTACAGATATCTTCAACATCAGCACCCTTGGGCAGATAAACCGTCGCAAAAGAACCGAGCGCACCATGGTGAACCACATAGGGATCGGTAATCGGCAGGATAACTTTGGCGGCACCCTCTCCGAGCAGATCATCCATTACATCCTGCAGATAAAGCACATCAGGCGAGCCGTCGGGTAAATGTTTGTCGCGCATGCCGTGGTCAGCAGTAATTACCAGACGGGCACCGGCAGAATCCAGTTCACCCAGATACTTGTCCATCATTGCATAAAACGCATTTGCCCCATCACTGCCCGGTGCAAATTTGTGCTGGACATAATCGGTGGTCGACAAATACATCAAATCTGGTTTCATGCTATCCAGCAGTTTAACCCCGGCAGCAAACACAAATTGCGATAACTCAGCCGAGTAAACATCGGGCACATCCATGCCAACCAATTCATTGACATTCTCAATGCCATGTTCCGGCAGCGTACACTGGTCAGATTTTTCCGAAGAAAAGCTGACCGCTGTGCCATCAAATTTTAATCCGTTGCCCAGTAATAAACGCAATTTATCCTTGGCTGTAATTACCGCGATTTTCGCCCCGGCCTCCTGGAACTTTGCAAAGATGGTTGGTGCCCGCAAAAATTTCGGGTCATTCATCATCACTTCCTGGCCCGTATCCGGGTCAATCAGATAGTTGCCGCAAATGCCATGGACCTCCGGTGGTCGTCCGGTAACGATGGAAAGATTGTTGGGGTTGGTGAAAGAGGGAACAACACTTTTGGCCATGGTACTTTGACCTTTTGCGACAATCTTTTTCAGATTGGGCATCAGTCCGGCCGCCATGGCGTGATCGGTGTAATCAACTTCAGAACCGTCACAGCAGATGACGACCAACGGTTCGTGTGGCCATTTATAGTCGCGCCCGTTTACTTCAATTATTTTATCTGACATGGAAAACATCCGTTACTTGTAGGGGGAGTTACTGGTGACGCCCATGTCCTGCAAAACCAGATTGATGGCTTTCAGGAGGCGTTCAAAAACGTTGGCATCAAGTTTGCCGATTGTGCCTATGCGAAAACTGTCGCGCTTTGTCAGCTTGCCGGGATAAATTGCAAAGCCATGTGCTCGCAGGGCTTCGTAAAAAGTGTCAAAATCAAACCTTGGATCTGCTGGCGACAAAAATGTTTGAATAATCGGGCCCGAAATATCGTCGCCGAGCAAGGTTTGAAAACCCAGCTTGCGCATACCCTTGAGCAATGTCGCGCAATTGCGTTGATAACGTTTGCCCCGTGCTTTGGTGCCTCCTTCATCTTCATGCTCAATCAGAGCCTGATTAAAGGCAATCAGCGCATGGGTTGGTGGCGTAAAACGAAACTGGGCTGTTTTTTCCATCGCCTTCCACTGGTCATAAAGGTCAAGTGAAACTGAATGGGATTTACCCTGTGAGGCCTTAAGCAAATCGCGGCGACACAGCACATAACCGAAACCGGGCACCCCTTCAATACACTTGTTGGCTGATGACACCAGAACATCTATGTCCAACTTTTTCATATCAATCGGTACCGCACCAAACGAACTCATGGCATCCACATAAACAGTTTTGCCATGGTCCTTGCAGACCTTGCAGATGTCCTCCAGTGGGTTCATCACACCAGTGGTGGTTTCGCAGTGGACAATGAAAACCAATTCAATGTCTTTATTGTCTCTCAAAGTTGCATCGACTGTTGCCGCATCAACAGGTGTTTCCTCATCAAACTCAAGTATCTGGCAGGGGCGTTTGAGATGGCCAAGAATTTTTACCGCGCGATGGCCATAGGCCCCGTTGATTATCACCAGGGTTTTTTTCTTGCGGCCGGTAGCGCAAAAACTACCCAGTGCTGCTTCCACAGCAAAGGTGCCTGACCCTTGCATCAAAACACATTCATACTCATTGCCCGCGCCAGCGATTTTTAACAACTGGCGGGCGATGTTTGCGATCAGTTGCCGAAACTCAATGTCGCGCGATCCCCAATCGGCCAGCATGGCCAGCTTCACGGTCGATGAGGTGGTCAACGGGCCAGGTGTTAACAGAAACGGCATATCTTCCTGCCCGTCCGGTCCATCAAAACTGACATACTGCGGTGGCTTTTTTTGCGTCGCTTTTCGAAGCATTTACGATCTCCAGGATGCTTGAGTAAAGCGGCAATAAGTTTTTTCTTGCTATAAATCAAATCGTTTGATTTGATGAATGATATCAGTTTCACAGATACCTCACAGGATCAGCAAAATGCCATTGAAAACTACCTGCATAGGCGCCTATCCAAAACCTGACTGGTTACCGGTCATTGACTGGTTTAAAATTGATCAGGGCATGACAGATGGCGGCGGTGAGGTAACCCGCCAATATTCCAAAACCATGGCCAAAGCCGATGGTGATCTGGCTGAGCAACTGGACCGGGCAACGGTTGAAGCGGTAAATGACCAGATCGCCTGCGGTATTGATATTCCAACGGACGGTGAACAACGCCGTGAAAACTACATCCATTACCAGTGCCGCCATTTAAGCGGTTTTGATTTCACCGGGTTGACCAAAAAGGTTTTGCGTGATGGTGCCTATGAAGCAAGTCTGCCAACCATCCGGGGAAAAATCGAGCCGGAAGGCGAGCACTTTCTTCCCAGCGACTGGCAGACAGCACAATCAGCAACTGATCGCCCCGTCAAAATAACTGTGCCGGGTCCCATTACAATCAAAGACACAACGGCCAACGTTTTCTACAAAGATGATAAGGAGCTGGCTTTTGATCTGGCCCGGGCATTGAACCATGAGATCAGGGCTTTGGCTCAAGCCGGTTGCAAATATATTCAGGTTGATGAGCCGTTATTTGCCCGCCAGCCTGAAGACGCACTTGCCTATGGCATAGAAGCATTGGAGATGTGTTTTGACGGCGTTGGCGAGGACGTCGTGCGGGCCATGCACATGTGTTGTGGTTATCCCGGCTATCTTGATGATCATGACTATCACAAAGCCGACCCGCAAAGTTATTTTCAGATCGCCCAGGCTATTGACCAGTCTTCCATTGCCCATGTTTCCATAGAAGACGCTCACCGCCACAACGATTTGTCACTGTTGGAAAAGTTCACTAATACCACCGTTGTTTTCGGAGCCGTAGCCATCGCCAACAGCCAGATGGAGACCGTTGAAGAGGTAACCGGGCGATTGCAAAGTGCCCTTAACCACATCGACAGGGACCGCATGATTGTTGCACCTGATTGTGGTCTTGGTTTCCTTGGCCGGGAGTTGGCCATGACCAAACTCAAAGTAATGTGTGAGGCTGCGGCAGCGGTTTGATGATATGCGCTATGCTCAGCTGAAAGCTTTTCATGCCGTTGCAAAATGGGGCGGGTTCTCGCGCGGCGCGGCAAAAATCAACCTGACCCAGCCGGCCGTTTCCGACCATGTTCGCAATCTTGAAGAAACCTACGGCATTCAGCTTTTTATTCGCAGCCAACGGTCAGTAACCCTGACCGATATCGGGCGTAAGTTGTACGTTCTCAGCGAACGGCTGCTTGAAACAGAAACAGCTGCCCAGCAATTGTTGTCACGGGCGCGAGGGTTGAAAGAAGGTCAGTTAATCATCGGTGCTGACGCGGCAGTTCATATCCTGCCGCTCTTGCAAAAATTCCGCCTGCGATATCCCGAAATATCCCTTACGGTGACAACGGGAAATTCTGACAATCTTATCACCCGGCTGGAACGTCTTGAAATCGACTTTGCGGTCATTGCCCACGAACAGGTTTCTGACCAGTTTGAAACCCAGCTGCTCAGCCAGGATGAATTTGCCGCGTTTTCCTCAAAACAGCATGATTTCTGCCAACAGGACTCAGTTGAGCTTGCCCAGTTGGTAACCTGTCCACTGGTTCTTCGCGAACATGGATCAGCCACCCGCGCCCTTTTTGATCAGGCCTGTCTTGAACGGGGATTGGAGGCTAAAAATGTTATTGAGATCGAAGGGCGCGAGGCAGCCCGCGAAGCGGTTGCTGCCGGTCTTGGTGTCGGCGTTGTTTCGAAAGCTGAGTTCGTCGATGATGATCGGCTTGATATGATTGAAATCAGTGATTGGGACAAAAAAATGTCCGAATGGCTGGTTTGCCTGAAATCACGCACTGACCTGCACATCATTTCGGCTTTGCTTGAGCTGGTTTAAGGTTTGCGCGTCGAACACGTAGCCTTGTCTGTAACATCAGTACATTTCGGCCCGCGTCGAAAACGGTCGTAAATTACTGTCCAGTTGTCAGACTTTCCAGCCCGGTAAGGTCCGAACTTGAAGTACTGATTGTCGCCCAGGCCAGCACCGCGATGGCCGATTTTGCCAGTAACAGTAGTCACATGCACACCATTGGCGAAAATTTCTATTCGCCCGTTGCCGGTTGGTCCGGTTTTGACGAAAAAAGCAAAATCGGCCCACCCATCTGATGCCTTTGGTAATCCGTCAGTGTGCTGAACAGCTTTGATCTCGCTGGTGCAACCGTTGAAATGTCGCCAGTCACCCCATTCCATATCAGCTTGCTTTGAAATCAACGCCCTTGTTTGCTTGTCATCTTCACGGTCAAGGACCCACGTTTCGCCTGGCAGGCAACCTTCCTTGCGCGCACCTTCACCAATCGGCTGGACGTCCAGGCGATCAGTTTCAACGGTAAAAACAAATTTCCCCTTATTAAGTCGCAGGGCCAGAAACGGGCTATAGGGTGTTTTTGCGCCAACCAGAATTCTGCGTTTCCATTGCGCCATGACATAGCGGTGTATGGCAGTGGGTACCGGATCGGCAAGTTTAACCGAAAAAGCATACCAGACCGGCTCTTCATAAGCAGCGTGAGTTTTTTTGTCCATCCAGACCTCGGCCCGCTCTGAACACTCGTCTTCGCCAGGTTTGCAGAACGGCTGGACGGTCAACGATAATGCCCCTTTACCAAACCGGACATCACGTGACTGGAACTCGACAATGCCGGTACTCTGCTCGCGGTTCATTTTGTAATACAATCCACCTGCCGGATCAAAATCCTTCAGCTCAAACTCGTCAACAATAACCGGGGAGTTTCCTCCCGCCACCGTTGGCACGATCAGCCAGCTGGAAAAAAGGATGACAGCAAATATGGATAAGCTTTTGTGGTACACGGCGATCCCTCTAAAAATCATTTCTGTTTGACTTAACAGAAGAACGCGATCAGTGCTATGATTCTTAAGAGAATGGAGACCGGAAGTGACAGATAAAAAAGCACCAAAGGCCGCCAACAAGTTCGGCGGTGAATTTATCCACAATCTGCGGATCGCTACGGGAATGGTACTTTTCCTGTTTGCCGCAACTCACCTTCTAAACCATTCCCTGGGGCTGATCTCAATTGATTTCATGTCTGCTGTTCGCGAGGTCCGTATTGCCATTACCCGAAGTTGGCTCGGAACTTTGGTGCTGCTGAGTTCGGCGATAATCCATGTGGTTTTGGGGCTGGCCGCTTTTGCGGGCCGTCGCAGCTGGAAAATGACACTGGGCAGTGCTGTTCAACTGATCTCTGGTTTGCTGATACCGCTGTTTCTTGCTCGCCATATTATAGGCACTCGCATTGCCAATGAAATGTTTGGTATTGATGACAATTACATTTTTGCCCTCAATGTTATGTGGCCAACGTTCGCACTTAACCAGTTCATTTTGATTACGCTGGTTTGGGTGCATGGTTGTATCGGCATATATATGTGGTTGCGCATGCGGCCATGGTTCCCAAAATTTGCGCCTTACGCGCTGGGACTGTCGATAGCTGTTCCGGTTTTGGCATTTTCCGGTTTCTCGGTTGGCGGACGCGTTATCCGCACAATTTACGAATTCAACAACCCACTCACCGGAGAACAGATTCAGTTCCTAAAATCCCTGATGGATGATGCATGGTGGGGATATGGAGGCCTGTTGGCCTTCTTTGTGATTTTTCGCATTGCGCTGACAATCAGGGCCCGATACCAAAAAGCCATCACCGTTGATTATTTCAATGGACCAACGGTCAGAGCCGCCAATGGGCAAACCTTGCTTGAGACCTCACAAGCCAACAATATCCCCCATGCGTCCATCTGCGGCGGCAAAGCCCGTTGCTCAACCTGTCGCGTCCGCGTTCTTAGCGGCCTTGATGAACAACCACCAGCGACCGAGACCGAACGTCGCGTGCTGGACAGAATTGGTGCTACCCAAAATGTCCGGCTTGCCTGCCAGTTGCGCCCCAGTGCCAACCTTGCCATTGTACCGCTGTTGCCAGCTCAACGCACCAGGGCGGAAGATGTTCAGGCCCTGGACAAGTACTTTTGGGGCGTCGAGCAAGAAGTAACACTTCTGTTTGCCGATCTTCGCGGGTTTACCAAAATGTCAGAAGATCAATTGCCTTACGATGTGGTGTTTCTGCTCAACCAGTTTCTGGGAAGCATGAGTGAGGCGATTGAAGATTCCGGTGGTTATATCGACAAGTTCATGGGCGATGGCATCATGGCAATCTTTGGCATGGACAGACCAGTGGGGCAGGGGGCAAGAGACGCTTTGATGGCGGCGCGGGCCATGTCCGGGGTGCTTGACGGATTGAACATGTCCCTTGCCGATGAATTGCCTTCAAAACTGAATATCGGCATAGGCCTGCACACTGGCGATGCAATTCTTGGTCGTATCGGTGTGGCAAGTACCTCTGGTGCCGGTGAAAGAATCACAGCGCTTGGCGATACGGTCAACACCGCCAGCCGCCTTGAGGCTTCCTCCAAAGAACTCGATGCCCAACTGGTGGTATCAGAACAGACTTTGAATGCTGCCGATTACCCGCTACCTGCTGAACTTGAAAAGCTGATCACCGTTAAGGGAAAAGCCAAACCACTGCGGGTTTTTGCCTGGAAAAAAGCAACCGTATTGGAAATGCCAGCTTAGCCGGTTTTGGTATAAAGATAATAGCGGTCATCACGGGCATTCCCCGGCAGCGGATGAGGTGTGCAGCCAACGATGTCCAGCGGCAGGTCCGACATGACAATTGCCCCGGGTGCCAACGCCGGTCCGATGTTTTTGCTGACCAGCCCTGACATGTAAGCATTGTGGCCTTTGTCCATGGAGCCTACATCACTGTGCGCCAAGACAACTTTGCCGGCATATTTGGCTGCTGCCGCAGGCAGTGTTTCATCCAGATTACCGATGATCAGTTGATCGTCATCGGGTTGGCAGTCAGGGTAGCAGCGCACTTCGCGTTCAAAAACCACGATGTCTTTGGCCCGCGCGCCCAGCTTGTGGCGCATGTGGTTGAACGACCGGCCAAGCCCCAGACCAAGTTCAAATATTAGTCCAGGCTTGTCGGCTATTTGCTCGAAAGCCCACGTCAGGCACGCGTGTTGTGCTTCAAGGCGGTAAAGGGTTTTTTCAAGTCGTGTAATCATCTTGGGTTTGATCTTGGCGCTTCGCAAATGGTTGAATTTCGCCTAAGGTGTTATCACATCAAATTGTGCAAAAGAACTGCTAATCGTGATCAGGCAACTATTGTGTTATCAAGTGAGCAGTTGTTACATTTAACCGATAATAGGAACGCAGTAATGACCGCCTATCCCTTCCCAAGGCAGCAAAATGCCGGATAAGGAATTTTATGTAAAGTTCTGGGGGGTTCGCGGTAGTGTACCGGTTTCGGGCCGCTCGACATGCGAATACGGCGGTAACACCTCTTGCCTCGAAATTGGCTGCGGTGAGCGTTTGATAATGCTTGATGCAGGCTCTGGTGCTTTTCTGTTTGGCAAAAGTTTGAAAAATCAAAAGGTTGGTGAAATCGATGTGCTGTTTTCCCACTGCCACTACGACCATATTGAAGGCGCGCCGTTTTTTGAACCGGCCTACTGCAACAACTGGAAGATCAGATACTGGTCTGGGCATTTGTTTGGAACCATGACAACAGAGCAGATGATAGAAACCTACATGCGCCGACCTTATTTTCCCGTTGGCCCGGAAATTTTTGACTCGCAAGCAAGTTACCATGACTTCAAGCCCGGTTCGGTGCTCGAGTTGGGAGATGGCATTGTCGTCAGGACCACGTCGCTTAATCATCCCGACGGTGCTGTTGGGTATCGGGTTGAATACGATGGCCGCTCGATCTGTTATGTCACCGATATGGAGCATACAGATGGGGAACCACCGCAAGAATTGTGCGACCTGGTGCGCGATGCAGGCATTTTGATCTACGATGCAATGTACGACGATGATAAGTTTGAAAAGTACAAGGGTTTTGGCCATTCAACATGGCAGGAAGGAGCCCGCTTGTCTGACAAATGCAACGTTGGACAGTACGTGGCTTTCCATCATCAGCCTGCCCACGACGATCTGACTTTAAACGAGATAAGCAGAAAGCTGGAAATTCGACGCCCCGGCAGTGTGCTGGCGCGCGAGGGTGCAGTTTTGCGTCCGAAAAAATAGACGATCCTGAAAAGGAAACCCGATGAGTCTGGTGACAACAATTTCAGCTGCTGTTGGTGAAGCTGCCACCCGTTTACCCAAGCGCGACAAGCATTTGCCGCAACGGGTTTTGGTGGCAATTGAGCGCCAGGAAAACTCTTCTGAAGTGCTGATAAAGTTGATTCAGATCACCATCTTTGGCCTGTGGGGTATTTTGTACATGCTGTCCCCAAAGCCGGAAACGCAAACACTGGTGGTCGGGTTTGAGCCAGTGCCCTGGGCGCTGGGTGCCTACCTGTTTCTGAATATTATCGGTTTGATTTGGGCCGTGCGACGTGGCCTGCCTGACTGGGCGGTTTATATCAACATCGTAATCGATGTTTCCATGTTGATGTTATTGATCTGGAGTTTCCATATCCAATACGATCAGCCGCCGTCCTTTTATCTAAAAGCCCCTACGGCCTTTTACATTTTCATATTTATTGCCTTGCGGGCATTGCGTTTTCAGGCCCGGTTTGTCATTGCAGCAGGGTTTGTCGCGGTTGCGGGTTGGGTTTCTCTAACCGCTTACGTGATTTTTTCTGACCCGGAAAACACCATGATCACCCGTGATTATGTAGAATACATGACGTCCAATTCGGTGTTAATTGGGGCGGAAATTGACAAGATTATTGCCATTATTTTTGTCACTGGCATTATGGCGTTGGCCATTGGCCGAGCCAGAAAATTGCTGGTTCAGGCTGTTACTGAAAGTGCCGCGGCCCAGGACCTGTCACGGTTTTTCGACCAGTCAGTTGCCGATCAGATCAGAGATGCCGATCATCAGATTGAATCCGGTGAAGGCATTCGCCGGGACGCGGCAATCCTGTTTACCGACATTCGCGGCTTTACCCCCAAAGCAGCTCAAATGGAGCCATCCGATGTGGTCTGTTTGCTCAGCGAGTATCAGAAAAAGCTGGTGCCGATCATTCAAAAACACGGCGGCAGTATCGACAAATTTATGGGAGATGGCATCATGGCGTCTTTCGGTGCGGTGGGAACCAGCCAGACTTATGCAGCTGATGCGCTCAGAGCCGTCGATGAAATTGTGGCTGAAACGGACAAGTGGAAAACCGATGAAAAACTTCATCACATTGCCGGGTCAAAAGTAAACACAGCAGTTGCAGCCGGGCCGGTGATTTTTGGTGTGCTGGGCGATGAAACCCGGTTGGAATACACCACCATTGGCGATGCCGTAAACCTGTCGGCAAAGTTGGAAAAGTGCAACAAGGAAGTCAGATCACGGGCCTTGACCGATCAGAAAACATTACAAAAAGCCAAACAACAAGGTTATGAAAAACCAAGTGACTTCAGCAGTATGTCTAAATTTCTTGAATCAGTTGGTGAGAAACTTGATCTTGTTGTTCTCTACCCGGTTGAAAAGCCGGACAAAGAAGCAGCATGACACCATTTTATCTGCCTGTGCTGGCTGCTGAAATCAAACAACTGCCGTAAAAATTTCCAGGCTGTTTCGTCATGTACCAGATGGTGCGATAAAATCCCGACCGGCTTGCCCCCGAGTTGCCGGGCATTGGCAAAAGCGTTGGCCAACTCGTCTGCAAGGTCTTTGACTGGCCGTCCGCCGCGCGTTCCACGCCAGTCGATAATATCAACATGGGTGTTGAGTTGCAGCAAGCCAGAGCTGTCTGGAAAATCACTCCAGCCAAATGTTGAAAGACTTGCCAACCCGGTGTTTGAGAGATCACTCACCAGATGCGGGTCAATCCGGTTCCACGGCGGAACCAGCATATTGATGAACCGCGTACCAAACATTTGTTCCAGTTTTGCCCGTCCGTCCGCGAGCTCATCAAGCACCACCTGTTTGCCGCGATGCAGGCCAAGTTCACATTTTTTCTGATCACCCGGTGCATGATTGCAGTGTGCATAGCCGTGCAGTGCGATCGAAACATGAGACGTTTCTGCAACACGTTTTGCCAGCGCCTGGGTAGCAGAGCAAGGGATGACGGCAAGGGTCACGGGCACATCAAACTGCTCCGTTAATTGTATCAGTTGCATAAGCGAACTAGTGGCTTCAACCGCATCGTCATCACGCAACCACAGGCGGGCAGGTGGCAGCTTTTCATCCCACTTTGCCAGTTCCTCGTCAACGCGCTGCCAATTGCTCATGGACAAACCCGTTTTATCGCGGTGTCCAGAATAGCGCTGGCATTTTCCAGATTGCGCTCGTTACGAACAAATTTTTCAGCGTTAACCCCAAGTCGGACCCGCAAGGGCTTGTCTTCAATCAGTTTCAGCATCGCCTGTGCATAGGCAACATCATCATCAGGTGCAACCAATATGGAGGTTTCGCCTTCTTTGACAGCAAAGGGTACACCATGGGTGTTTTGCGCAACCACTGGCAACCCGGCAGCCTGGGCCTCCAGATAAGCCAGTCCATAAGCTTCCCCGAAACCCGGCCAGACAAAAATATCCGCCCGGCTCAACAATTTGGCAACTTCATCAGGTACAACTTCGCCAGCCCATACAATTTTCCCCGTTTGAAATCCATCAAACAAGTTTTCAACTTCATTGCGGTGGGCTCCGTCGCCAATGATTGTTAATTGCCAATTTGCTGCTTCAATGTGTTTTAACGCCTGGGCCAGCAACCGGTATGAATCGATCTTAACGCCTTTTCTCATCATGCCGACAGTGATCAGGCGTATTGTGTCGTTGGTGTTTTTGCCTGGGTAATTCTTGTCATCAACATCGATAAACGGCGGCAAGTAAACAAGTTTGTCGTCTGGCACTTGCGTTCTCAATCCGGGTGCATCGCGATCAGTAAAATAAAAATTTGCCACCGATACCTGCAAAAGTTCGCGCACATACTCCTGACTTTGCTGCCATTCATCCCGGTCTCTCTTTGTCGCCAATGACGCTTCGGCAGTAACGACAGGAATGGAGCAGGTTTTCATCACCTCAAGCGCCAAAAAATCTGGCGCTTTGTAGTAGGGATGATAGGAAAACCACAAATCGGGGGGAATTCCTTGCCAGCGCCTGACAATGTCGGCAGCCTCCCTGCGGGCTTGCCCATACAACGTTTCGTCATGCGGTTTTTTCGAAAAACTCCTCAACTGTGAAACGGTTTCCACCTCATGCCCGGCGTGTTGCAATGCCTTGATCAAGGCGCGCGCCATTTGGCGGTCTCCAGAGGGAATACCATGGTCAGGCGACTTGAGCGGGGCGTAAAAAGCTATTCTCATACCTGACAAGTACCAACTATTATTGTTTTTGACAAAGGCTTGCATCAGGCCTCAGACTTTTCAGATTGTACTTTAATCAACAAGGTGCTATTTCTTAAAAAAATAATAAATCCTGGTGAACGCGAGAGGGGTGTTACGCTGGTATGAGGGAAGCTCAAAGACATGAGTTCTGGGAAAGGCGATTTGCTGCGCGTTGAAGATTTGCGCATTACCTTCCAACTGCAATCAGGCCCTCTTGAAGTCATCAAAGGCATCAATTTTCGCATCCGGCCCGGCACAGTTGTAGCTGTTGTTGGTGAGTCCGGTTCTGGCAAATCTGTAACAGCACAAGCCACTCTGGGCATTTTGCCTGCTGCTGGGAGTATCACTGGTGGTCGAATTTTGTTTGATGATCCCCAAACGACAGATGCCCCCATCGACATCGCTGGCCTTGATCGGGATGGACAGAAAATGCGCAGCCTTCGCGGTGGCCGTATTGCGATGATTTTTCAGGAACCGATGACATCACTCTCCCCGCTCCATACCATCGGCAATCAGATCGAAGAAGCGCTGGTTTTGCATCAAAAGGTGGACAAGTCCGAGTACCGGCCCCGCACTGAAGAAATGCTCGACCTTGTTGGTTTCCCCAATCCGTCACGAGCCTATGATATGTATCCTTTTGAGCTTTCAGGCGGTTTGCGCCAGCGCGCCATGATTGCCATGGCCCTGATTTGTCGACCGGCCCTGTTAATTGCCGATGAGCCAACCACCGCGCTTGACGTTACTATTCAGGCCCAAATCCTTAAACTGCTCAAAGACCTGCAGAAAAAATTTGATATGGCAATCCTGCTGATCACTCACGATCTTGGCGTGGTTGCCAATATGGCTGATGAAGTGGTGGTGGTCTATCATGGTGAGGTAATGGAATCGGGAACTGTTGAAGATATTTTTAACAATCCGAAACATCCGTATCTGAAAGCCCTGATGGATGCTGTTCCACATTTTGATATGCACAAAGGCGAGCGTTTGCGATCCCTGCGTGATGTTAAAGTTGATGCCTCAAAACTGCTTGGTAACGGCGATAGCCGGGAGATGACCGAAGGCTCGCCGCTTTTGGTAGTCGAAGGTCTGTCAAAAACCTTTACCAGCAAAAAGGGCGGGTTTTTATTTGGTAAAGGCAAAGACGAAAAAATCAAGGCGGTCGATGATGTCAGCTTTCTGATCAAGCGTGGCGAATGCTTTGGTCTGGTGGGCGAAAGCGGTTGTGGTAAAACCACCGTGTCAAAACTGCTCATGCGGGCGGTAACCGCAGATGCTGGAAAAATGATCTATAACGGTGCTGGCAATGCAGTTGATATCGGTTCGCTTCATGGCGCTGAACTGACAAAATTTCGAACCAACATTCAAATGATTTTCCAGGACCCGTTTTCTTCTCTTTCCCCGCGCATGACTGTTGCCAATATTTTGCGTGAACCGCTCGAAATTCACAAACTTGGGAGCGAGGCAGAACGAACTGAAAAAGTAAAAAAACTGCTCGAAGTTGTCGGCCTTGACCCTCGTTTTATGAGCCGGTATCCACACAGCTTTTCTGGTGGCCAGCGTCAACGCATCGGTATTGCCAGAGCTTTGGCTCTGAGTCCCGAATTGTTAATTTGCGATGAACCGGTTTCGGCCCTAGATGTTTCCGTACAGGCACAGGTTTTAAACCTGATGAAAGATTTGCAAAAGCAACTTGGCTTGACCTATCTGTTTATTTCGCACAACCTGGCTGTGGTGGATTATATGGCCGACCGCATTGCTGTCATGTGTCGCGGTCGCATCGTAGAGGCTGCCCCGCGCGAAGTGTTGTTCAATTCGCCGGTTCATTCCTATACCCGCTCTTTGCTGTCATCGATCCCTTATCCTGATCTGGCCCGGCCTTTGAACCTGAATGAAATGAATTTGGAAGGCGCATCTCATGCTGATAACTGGGCCCCGCAATTTCGCCCCGGCGACAATGAAAATGGTTTGACACACATAGAAGTCACCCCCGATCATTTCGTATTGGCACAAAGCAATACTGATGTAAGGGAGTTGCGCCCATGAAGCTCCTTGCCAAATTTATTGCGGTATTTGTTTTTCTGGTGAGTGTTCCGGCAATGGCTGCAACCCACTACACCGGTGCACCGGTTTTACAAAACGCGGTAAAAGCGGGCAAACTGCCGCCTGTAGCAGAACGACTTCCCGAAAACCCGCGGGTGATCAACCTTGCAGCGATGGGCCGCAAACCGGGACGCCATGGCGGCACCTGGCGAATGTTAATAGGCAAAGCCAAAGACATCAAACTGATCCCGCTCTATGGTTATGCCCGGCTGGTCGGTTTTAATGAAAAGTTCGAACTGGAAGCCGATATTCTGCAGTCCTACAATGTAAAAGAAGGGCGGATTTTTACTTTCTATTTACGCAAAGGCCACAAGTGGTCTGATGGCCAGCCCTTTACCACCGAAGACTTCCGGTATGCCTGGGAGGATATGCTGAATGATAAAAGACTTGCTCGCAGTGGTCTTCGCGATGTCTTGCTGGTCGATGGCAAGGGGCCGAAATTTGAAATAATTGACGAAACCACGGTGCGCTATACTTGGGATGCGCCAAACCCCAATTTTCTGCCGTCACTTGCCGCGCCAATCCCGATTTATCTGGCCATGCCGGCCCATTACCTCAAGCAATTCCACGTAAAATACCAGAGCACGGAAAAACTGGTGGCACTGCTGAAAAAAAATCGCGTCAAGAAGTGGGAAAAATTGCATAAACGCATGGCCCGGGAAAAAAGAGCTTCCAATCCGAAACTGCCAACATTGGCCCCTTGGGTAAATACCATCGCCCCCCCGTCTGATCTGTTCGTGTTCAAGCGCAACCCGTTCTTTCATCGTGTGGATGAAAACGGCAACCAATTACCCTATTTTGATGAGATAACCCTGGCTGTCGGGACTGGTTCCCTGATCCCGGCCAAAGCCGGTGCTGGCGATGCAGATATACAGGCCCGCAATTTGAATTTTGTTGATTACACTCATCTCAAACTCGGTGAGAAAAGAAACAACTACACTGTAAGGCTTTGGAAGTCGGGCAAAGGGTCAGCTGTAACCTTGTTGCCCAACCTCAATGTCAAAGACCCGCAATGGCGCGCAACCTTGCGTGATGTCAGATTTCGGCGGGCCTTGTCGCTGGGGATCAACCGTTACGAAATCAATCAGATTTTGTTTTTTGGTTTGGCCCGCATAAGTGGTGATACAATGCTGCCACAGAGCCCACTCTATGACGAAAAATTCCAAAAAGCCTGGTCCAGGAACGACCCGAAAATGGCCAACCAGTTGCTCGACGAAATGGGCCTGGTCAAACGTGACAGCGAAGGTTTTCGGTTGTTTCCGGGCGGTGAGAGGATTGACATTATCGTTGAAACGGCAGGCGAAGACACCTTGCAGTCAGACATCCTTGAACTTATCCAAGATCAGTGGCAGGCTATCGGTTTAAAACTGATCATCCGGGGTTCACAGCGTGATGTCATGCGCCGCCGGGCGATCGCCGGATTGGCGATTATGACCATCTGGAATGGCCTCGACAATGCCGTTGCTTCACCTGACATGTCCCCGTTTGAACTCATACCTTCTTCGCAATCAAGTCTGCAGTGGCCGCAATGGGGTATCTATTATGAGTCAGATGGAAAAAAGGGAGAAAAACCAGATTTGCCGGCGGCAATTGAGTTGCTCGAATATTCAAAAAAGTGGACGCGCGCCACCAGCAGCAGTGAAAAGGCGGAAATTTGGAAGAAGATTTTAGAAATATACAGCGATCAGGTTTTTTCCATTGGTATCGTCAATGGTGCGTTACAGCCTATCATCGTCAACAATCAAATTCAGAACGTACCTGAAAAGGCAATCTATGCCTATTCACCGACATCGTACTTTGGTGTCTACCTGCCAGATACATTCTGGTTCAAGAAACAGTAGGGGGGAGAAAATGTCGTCATATATCATTCGTCGCGTTTTTATCATGGTCCCGACCCTATTCATGATTTCTGCTTTGATTTTTGCCATTATGGAATGGCCGCCGGGCAATTATTTTGACACCTACGTGGCAGAGCTTGAAGCCCAGGGTGAGCCGGCTGACCTCAAAGAGATTGAAGAACTTCGGGCCGAATACGGCTTCGACAAACCCCCGATTGGCCGCTACTTTCGTTGGGTCACGGGGCTGCTGCAAGGTGATATGGGGTATTCCTTTGAATATGAATTGCCTGTCCAGGATGTAGTTGGTTCGCGTCTGTGGTTGACCCTGCTGGTGTCATTTGTATCGGTGCTTTTCACTTGGGTAATCGCCTTTCCGATCGGTATTTATTCAGCCACCCACCAATATAGCTGGGGTGACTATGGTTTGACCTTTTTTGGTCTGCTTGGCCTTGCCACGCCCAACTTCCTTCTCGCCCTGATTTTCATGTATTTCGCCAACATCTGGTTTGACGTTTCCATCGGTGGTCTGATGGATGTTGAGTTTAAAAACCAGGACATGAGCTGGGCGAAATTTGTATCTATTCTGGAACATCTGTGGATTCCGGTGATCATTATCGGCACCGCTGGAACCGCCGCGATGATCCGGCGTCTGCGCGCCAACCTGCTTGATGAGTTGCAAAAACAATATGTTGTGACGGCCAAGGCAAAGGGTTTGCCGCCATTCAAGGCATTGCGCAAATACCCCTTGCGCATGTCCCTTAACTTTTTCATTTCCGATATTGGTTCACTATTGCCGGCAATGATTTCAGGCGCTGAAGTCACAGCAATTGTTTTGTCGCTCGAAACCACCGGTCCGTTGCTGATCAGGGCGCTGAAAGCCCAGGACATGTATCTGGCCGGGTCGTTCTTGATGATCCTGGCAGCATTTACGGTAATAGGTGTTTTGATTTCTGACATTGCATTAGCGTTGCTTGATCCCCGAATACGCTTGCAGGGGGGAAGCACCAAATGACCAGAAATGTGGAAAACCCGGCGGCAGATGCGCCCATGCAACACTTTGTCCGTCAAGGAGAATTTGACCCGGCATCGGTAGAAAATCTGACACCAGAGCAAGAGAAAATTTTCTTTGCCTCCCAGACCCGTTTGATGTGGTGGAAGTTCAAAAAGCATAAACTGGCTCTGTGGTCAGGCGTTTTTTTAGTATTGTTGTATGGATCGATTTTGTTCAGCGAATTTCTGGCACCTTATGGACTCAATACGCGCAATGTAGATTACATCCACGCCCCGCCACAAAGCATTCACCTGTTTGACAAGGGTAAATTTGTTGGTCCGTTTGTTTATGGCACCTCGTACAAACTCGATATGGAAAACCTTCAGCGCGTATATACGACCGATACTGACAAAGTGCAGAAGATCAGATTTTTTTGCCGGGGGGACAGTTACAAGTTTTGGGGCTTTTGGAAAAGCGACCTGCATCTGTATTGTCCGGCGGTTGATGGAACCTTGTTTCTGCATGGCACCGACCGGCTTGGCCGCGATGTCATGTCCAGGATGATTTATGGCGCCCGTATTTCCCTGACCATCGGTTTGATGGGGATCACAATCAGTTTTTTGCTGGGCATTTCCATTGGTGGTATTGCCGGTTATTTCGGTGGTCTGGCGGACATGGTTATCCAACGGGTGATAGAGGTGCTGCAATCGATACCTTCGGTACCCCTGTGGCTGGCACTGGCCGCAATAATGCCGGTCACCTGGTCACCTCTTGTGGTTTATTTTGGTATCACCATAATTCTTGGCCTGATTGACTGGACAGGCCTTGCCCGCGCGGTGCGTTCAAAACTGCTGGCGTTACGAGAAGAAGATTACGTTCTGGCCGCCCAACTGATGGGGGCCAAACCAAAGCGGATTATCGCCCGGCATCTGGTGCCCGGTTTTATGAGCCACCTGATTGCAACCGCAACCATAACGATCCCAACCATGATCCTTGGTGAAACCGCACTCAGCTTTTTGGGGCTGGGATTACGCGCGCCAATCACCTCATGGGGCGTACTGTTGACCGAGGCGCAAAACATCAATGCCGTGGCACTTTATCCGTGGTTGCTTTACCCTGTGGTGCCGGTAATCATGGTCATTCTGGCCTTTAACTTTTTAGGAGACGGCCTGCGCGATGCTGCTGATCCCTACAAATAACACCAGAGTGACATAGTAATGATATTTCAGATATTTATGTGACTTTTGTAAATAAAAAATTTGTGCAATAAAAGCACAATAACGATGCGGAAAGGTGAGGCCAATGGGGCACAGGAATGTACGAATACTGATGTACAGCCATGACACGTTCGGTCTTGGCCACCTTCGACGATGCCGCACCATTGCCCATGCGCTGGTAGAAAATATTTCCAGTTTGCATATTTTGATTATATCAGGCTCACCGATTGCTGGCGCATTTGATTTTCGCGTGCGGGTGGATTTTGTTAAAATCCCGTCGGTGATCAAGTTGCACTCCGGTGAGTACAAATCCATGGTCGAGCATATCGACCTTGATGAAACCATGGAAATGCGCCGCTCGATGATCCGCGACACGGCCCGGTCTTTTGAGCCTGACATTATGATTGTCGACAAGGAACCGATGGGGCTGCACGATGAGTTGGAAGACACCCTGTATGAGTTGAAAAACGCTGGTGCGATTCTCATTCTGGGCCTGCGCGATGTTATGGATAGCGACCGCCTGCTCAAACAGGAATGGCGACCCAAAAATATGGTGGCCCGAATTGACAGCGTCTATGACCACATATGGGTCTATGGTCCAGAAAGTTTTTGGAACCCGCTGGACGGGCTCAAGATACCCGGCCACATGCAAGCACGCCTGATCTATACCGGATTTTTGCGACGGACGGTTCCGACATCTGCTTACCGCCATTTACCAACCCAGGACGACTTTATCCTGATCACCACCGGCGGGGGTGGTGATGGTGCCGAGTTGCTGAAAAATGCCTTGGCAGCTTATGAGTATGATGAAAGCATTCCTTATGGGGCGGTCATGGTATTGGGGCCATTTATGCCCGCCAGTGACCGCGATGAAATTTTTGACCGGGCTGAAAAAATTGGCCGCATAACAGTCATTGAATTTGACGCACTGATTGAAAAGCTAATCGTAGATGCCAAGGCAGTTGTTGGCATGTGCGGGTACAACACTTTCTGTGAATATCTTTCTTTTGACAAGCGCACTCTTTATGTCCCGCGTGTGCGTCCCCGCGAAGAACAACTGGTGCGCGCTACCCGCGCCGCAGAACTTGGCCTGGCCAAAGTTTTAACGCCGGAAAATGCCTCTGACCCGGCAATAATGTCAGGTGCGTTGCATGAACTGATCAAGGCAGATGTTCCCTCCAGCGCCGGACAAAAGGGCATGATGAACGGGCTGGATACAATTGTGGATGCTGTCAGGGAAATCATCCATAAAAGTGATGCACCTGAACTTTCCGTTGTTAAGGGCGGGATCAGTTAGGTTCGGTTTCGATGAAAAACACCATTGCTGTTATTTTGAAAGGCTATCCGCGCCTGTCTGAGACATTTATTGCCCAGGAATTGCGTGGACTGGAAAAAGCCGGGTTTTCCTTGCGCCTGATTTCCATGCGCCACCCCACAGACAAGCATACCCATCCGGTACATGATGAGATCGTAGCCCCGGTTTCCTATCTTCCTGAATATTTGCACAATGAACCGTTGCGGGTTTTAAAAGGCTGGTGGCAAGCGCGTAAGCGCAAAGGCTATGCCGCTGCCCGTCGGCAGTTTTTGCAAGATCTCAAAGGAGAGTTCACCCGCAACAGGTTTCGCCGTTTTGGCCAGGCCCTGGTTTTGGCGAGTGAACTGCCAACAGATGTTTCCCACCTGCATGCCCATTTTTTGCACACCCCGGCATCGGTTGCTTTTTACACCAGCACGATCACCGGCTTGCCCTATACCTGCTCGGCTCATGCCAAAGATATCTGGACCTCCAGCGATGAGGATCTCAGGGGTAAATTGAACACCGCAAAGTGGGTTGTCACCTGCACAAAAAACGGCTGGAAACACTTGCAAGGCCTTGCCAAAGACCCTGACCGGGTTCATTTGAGTTACCACGGTCTTGATTTGTCCCGCTTTGCCTCACCAGGTCGCAAGAAGGACAAAAAAAACGGCACCAACAACACCGACCCCGTTGTTTTTGTAACGGTTTCACGGGCAGTTGAAAAAAAGGGCCTTGATACTTTGCTGGACGCATTTGCCCTCCTGCCCGCTGGTTTGAACTGGCGGTGGGTGCATATCGGGGCGGGTGATCTTGTCAAAGAGCTGCAAAAACAGGCCAAAGCACTGGGCCTGGAGCATCAGCTTGAATGGCGCGGTGCCTTGCCGCAAACCGATGTGCTGGAACAATACCGCCAGTCAGATATTTTTGTTCTGCCGTGCCGCATCGCCAGCAACGGTGATCGCGATGGTCTGCCCAATGTCATAGTTGAAGCCCAAAGCCAATGCCTGCCGGTAATTTCGACCACCGTGTCGGGAGTTCCTGAGCTGGTTGATGATGGAAAAAACGGCTTGCTGGTTGACCAAAATGACTCTCGGCAACTGGCAGCGGCAATCGAAAAACTCTTGAAAAACCCCGCTTTGCGCCACAAAATGGGTAAAGCGGGCGAAAAGCGGGTGCGCGGTGACTTTGATCATGTCACTTCCATAAGTTATCTTGGCGATCTCTTTCAGCAACAGGGGGTTGCGGCAAAGGAAACTGCGAAGTGAAACCTCGGGTTATGTTCTACGTCCAGCATTTGCTTGGCATTGGTCACCTGGCCCGTGCCAGCCTGATTTGTGCTGGTCTGGTCGAACACAAGTTTGATGTGAAAATGGTGATGGGAGGGGCTCCTGTTGCCGGATTTCCCGGACCTGGGGTCGAAGTTGAATATTTACCGGTTCTCAAGGCAGGTAGTTTTCAGTTTAATGACCTCACCGATGAAAACGGTACCATCGCCAGTCAACAATATCTTGATGACCGCCGTGACCGGCTGTTGTCCCTGTTTGCAGCCTACCAGCCGGACATTTTGATAGTTGAAGCTTTTCCTTTCGGGCGCCGACAAATGCGTTTTGAGCTGATCCCGCTTCTCGAGGCCGCTAAATCAGCCGACTGGAAACCGCTGGTTGTCGGGTCTGTGCGCGATATTATTCAGGAGAAAAAGCAACCCAAAAGGCTGCGTGAAACTGTTGATACGCTCAACAAATATTACGACTTGCTGATGGTTCATGGCGACCCGAACTTTATCAAATTGAGCGAAACCTTTGAGTTGGCCCCCCAAATCGAACATCTCATCCAGTATACCGGCATCATATCAGCAGATATACCGCCACTGACAGGACCTGCATATGATGTAATTGTTTCAGCAGGGGGCGGTGCGGCCGGTGAATTGATTATGCTGAACGCAATGCAGGCCCGGCCGCTGACTCACCTTGCCGATGCCAACTGGTGTTTTATCACCGGCCCGAACCTGTCTGAAAGTGTCCGCGTACAGTTGCAGGAAAACCGATCTGACAAGGTCACTGTTGAAACCCACCGAACAGATTTCAGAGCACTCTTGGCGCAGGCACAGCTGTCAATTTCACAGGCTGGATATAATACTGCTGCCGATATCCTGCGGGCCAGATGTTCCAGCGTATTGGTCCCTTTTTCTTCGGGTGGGGAAACCGAACAATCGCGTCGGGCGGCCAAACTGACAAAGTTGGGAATCGTTGCCAGTATTTCTGAGGTCGGACTGACACCCGAGCGATTGGCTGAGGTTATAAACAATGCATTGGCAGGGAGCCAGCACGCGCGCCCCGATATCGAAATTGCTCTTGATGGAGCCAACCGAACGGCAATTTTATTGCTAAAACTACTAAACAATTCGGATAGTTTTGACTGATGCAGCGCGACTAACAGGCAGCTCATATTTGTCTGTTGAATAGGTTGTCGTATAGTGAGGCAAGTTCTACAGTTTTGCCATTTTAATCTCGCAAAGCAGGTGGAACTTTCGTATGGTTAAACCGGGTTGTGATTTTTGCTAACTGAGGCTTAAATTGGCAGACAATAAAAAACACGACGACGAGGCGCTGCCTGATACAGTGTTCAAATTTGCCTGGAAACACACCAGGAAACAACAAATTTGGGTGCTGGCAATAGCCTTGCTGTCGATGCCCACCTATTTTTTTGCTCTGGATATTCCAAAACGCATTGTTAACGGCCCGATTCAGGGCGGGGGCTTTCCAACCGAAGAAGCCAGGCAAGCCTTCCTGCAATTTGCCATTGATATCCCGGTTTGGCTGGGAGGCCCGCAAACAGTTGAACTTTTTTCCGGTTTCAGTCTGGATCGCTGGGGCTCACTGATTGCCCTTTCATTTGCTTTTCTCGCATTGGTGGTTATCAACGGCTTGTTTAAATTTTACATCAACCTGTACAAGGGCCGCTTGGGTGAGCGGATGTTGCGGCGGTTGCGTTTTGATTTAATTGAGAGGGTATTGCGCTTCCCCATCCTGTATTTCAAACGGGTCAAACCATCAGAAGTGGCCAGCATGGTCAAGGACGAGGTTGAGCCCATTGGGGGCTTTGTTGGTGAAGCATTTGTAACGCCGATGTTTTTGGGAGGTCAGGCACTTACCGCCATGGCCTTTATCATGTTGCAAAGTTTCTGGCTTGGTCTGATTGCCGGTGGCATCGTGCTTGTGCAGGCGTTGTTGATACCGCGTTTGCGCCGTCGCCTGGTTGAACTTGGACGCCAGAGGCAACTAACAGCCCGCCAACTGGCAGGCAAAGTGGGCGAACTGGTGGATGGCATCACGGCGGTGCACGTCAATGATACCTCGAACTATGAGCGCGCCGATGTTTCGGCCCGCCTTGGCCATATTTTTGCAATTCGTTATGAACTTTTCCAACGCAAGTTTTTTGTCAAGTTTCTCAATAATTTCCTGGCTCAGGTTACCCCATTTGTTTTTTACCTGCTTGGGGGTTATTTCGCCCTCACAGGCCAGCTTGACATCGGTCAGTTGGTGGCAGTTATTGCCGCTTACAAAGATTTACCTGCCCCGATCAAGGATTTGATCAACTGGGATCAACAGCGCCTTGATGTTCAGGTGAAATATACCCAGGTTGTCGAACAGTTTTATTCCGATGGCATGATTGACAAGCAACTGCAGGAAGCGCGCCTGGAGCCGGTTACCGGGCTTACAGACGGTTTTAGACTGTCTGGTCTGTCGGTTGTTGATGATACCGGCACAAGGTTGCTGGAAAACGTGACGACACAGTTTTCCCTGAACCAGCAGATCGCTGTTGTCGGTGGCCTCAATTCAGGCGGTGAAACCCTTGCTGATGTGCTTGCTCGCCTGCTGCCTGAAAGCCGGGGTTCAATCAAGCTTGGTTCCAGCGAGCTATGTGATCTGCCCGAATGTGTGACCGGTCGCCGGATTGGCTACGTGCCGTCAGATGTTCCTTTGTTTTTCGGTTCTTTCGGCGACAATTTGATCTACAGTCTCAAACACGCCCCTTTCAAGGAAAAGGATTACGATGAGCAGGGCAAAAAGCGCCGTCAGTGGGAATTGGCCGAAGCCAGAAACGCCGGTAACAGTGAACTGGACATCAATGCTGACTGGACCAACTACAAAGCTGCCGGGGCCACTGGCCAACAGGACCTGATTTTTAAAATAATGGATACTCTAAAGCTGGTCGATATGAATGCAGATGTGATGAATTTCGGTCTGAAAGGCATTATCGACCCTGTTGAGCGCCCGGATCTGGCAGAAAAAATACTTGCCGCCAGAGATGAATTGAAAACCCGGCTGGTGAAAGAGCCATACTCGGAAATGGTCGAGCTGTTTGATCCAGATGTTTATACCACCCAGGCCACCATTGGTGAGAATTTACTGTTCGGGACATTTCTCGATGGTGAATTTGACGGTGAGCAATTGCACAAGGAGCCTTACCTGCATCAGGTGCTAAAAGAAAACGATCTGTTGAAGGACTTTTATGAAGTCGGTCGTGAGATGGCTTCGACAGCCATAGAACTTTTTGCCGACCTTGACCCCGGCCATCCGTTTTTTGAGCAATTGAGTTTTATGACGGCTGAAGAAATGTCTGAATATCAGGTCGTACTAGCCCGGACAAAAGGGGCAAAATATGATAATCTGGCCGGGGATGACCGACAAATGTTAGTCCGACTGGCTTTTGGTTATGTTGAACCAAGACACCGTATGGGGTTGTTGTCTGACGAGTTACGGACGCGGCTTTTGATCGCTCGAAAAGCCTTTCGTCGGGGTTTGCCGGACAATCTGAAATCGGTCATCGAATTTTATGACCCACTGGTTTACAACTGCACATCATCGGTACAGGACAACATCTTGATGGGGCGTATTGCCTATGGAATAGCCGAGGGCGAGAAAACCATTCTGGGAATGTTACGAGATGTGCTTGAGGAACATGAGTTGCACGACGAAATTTTCACTGTCGGGCTAGAGTTTAACGTTGGTGTTGCCGGTAAACGTCTGACGTCGGCCCAACGTCAGAAACTGGGTCTTGCCCGGGCGTTGCTCAAACAGCCTGACTTCCTGATTGTCAACCGGGCGCTGGCGGCTCTTGATCGGGCAAGTCAGGAAAAAATAATTGACTCAGTTGTAACCCATTCAAGAAACAGTGAAGGAACGCGCGGAATTTTCTGGGTTTTGGCAAGCCCGGTCATGGCGAAAAAGTTTGACCGGGTTCTGGTTATGGATCAAGGTCGAGTGGTCGAAGATGGCACACCGGATGAATTGCTTGCCAAAGAAGGAAGGTTTACCAGGCTTATTGCTTGATATGCAATTTCAAGACAATTTGGGATACTGCAGGAGAAATTGAAATGACATCACTCAAAGAAGAGGTCGAGGTTCTGCGCCGCGTACCGCTTTTTGCCCAGCTGGATCCGGCCAAACTTAAATTGCTGGCATTTGCCTCTGAACGAATGACCTTTCTTCCCGGTCAGGATTTATGCAAACAGGGCGATGTGGGCGATGCTGCCTATGTGATTATTTCAGGTGAGGCTGACATTCTGGTTAATCAGGATGGTAACGAGATTGTCGTTGCCCAGGTCGGTGAAAACGCGGTTATTGGTGAAATTGCGGTTTTGTGCGAAGTGCCGCGTACCGCAACGGTGCGCGCTACCACAAAATTACAGACCCTGAAGATTGACAAGGAAACCTTCTTGCGACTGATCCGCGAATTTCCTGACATGGGAATTGAAATCATGCGCGAACTGGCTGAGCGTCTTACCAAGACCACTAGCGAACTGTCTGTCGCCCGCAACGAACTTAAAGCTGCAGCGGGCTAGCTTTTAGTCCTTACCTTATGTAAGCTAAGGGCAATCGATTCTATCAACGTGAGGTAAAAATGACCACCACTCTTGTTCTTGTTGGCATTGCCGTTGCCGTTATTTTTTATGTTATTTATCTCTACAACACCCTGGTTAAAAATCGCCAGAGTGTCGAAGAAGGCTGGAGTGGAATAGATGTTCAACTCAAACGTCGATCAAACCTGATTCCAAACCTTCTGGCAGCTGTAAAAGGCTATATGAAACACGAAAAGGGCTTGCTGGAGGATATTACAAGAATGCGCTCACGGGCCAATGATGTGGCTGACAAGGGTCCGGCAGAACGAGGAAAAGCCGAAGGCGCGCTTGGCGCCGGGTTGTTGAACCTGTTTGCCGTTATGGAAAATTATCCCGATTTAAAGGCCAACCAGAACGTCATGGATTTTCAGAACTCCCTGAGCGAAATAGAAGATCAGATACAAATGTCGCGCCGGTATTACAACGGGGCCGTGCGTATCATGAACGTCTCAGTGGAGGCATTTCCTTCAAATCTGGTTGCCAACAAGTTTGATTTCATCAAGGCAGAATTTTTCGAGATAGAAGATGCAGCGGTCAAACAGGTTCCCAAGGTGGAATTTTGATTTTCAACCAATAAAACAGCGATCAAAAATGCGCAAAGTTTCAGGTTTTCTGATTGTACTGTTGGTGCTGTTTTCGAGCACTTTAACAGCTGTTGCCCAAGAGCGGATTTTGAGCTTCGACAGCAATATTACCGTTCGCCCTGACGGTTCAATGAAAGTTATCGAAACCATCAAGGTTCGTGGCCAGCAACGCAACATCAAGAGAGGTATTTATCGTGATTTTCCAGTACGTTACCGAGACAAAAGCGGGTATTGGCGTCGGGTGGGCCTCAAGATACTTGAGGTTAAACGGGACGGTCAGCTAGAGCCCTCTTTTTCGCAAATGTCAGGTGACTACAACAGGCTTTATATTGGCGATAAAGACAGGTATTTGCCAGCAGGCGAATTTGTTTATGAAATTACCTATACCACCACCCGGCAACTGCGATTTTTCAAGGATTTTGACGAGCTCTACTGGAACGTAACCGGCAACAAATGGCAGTTTCCCATTGATCGGGCCATTGCCACCGTGAACCTGCCTGAAGGGGCCACTATTTTCCAGAAAAACGCCTTTACCGGACGCTTTGGTCGCTCGGAAGGCGATTACACCATAACGCAGCTTTCCGACAATACCATCCGCTTTGAGACCACACGCGGTCTTGGCAATTGGGAAGGCCTGACCATCGCTATTGGCTGGCAAAAAGGTATTGTTGCCCCGCTTTCCTGGTGGTCTGAATTTGCCTGGTACATATGGGATCACCTTGGCTTGATCATTCTGGCCATGGGAACCGCTGGCATCGCCGGTTATTTTTACACCACCTGGGATCGCATTGGTCGCGACCCCGAAGGTGGAGTCATTATACCGCTTTTTGCCGCGCCCAAAGGGTTGTCTCCAGCTGCGGTCAGTTACATCCACTATCGAAAATTCAAGGGCAAAGACCGCGGGGCCTCTTTGGCCTTCATAGCCGCTCTTGTTTCACTGGCGATAAAAAAACAACTGGTTATAGACAAGCCCGATGACACATTGACTCTAAAACGATTGCAAGGCTCCAATGCCGCGCTGCCGCGAGGTGAAACGGCCATTTTGAAAACCTTGCTCAATACCCGCAAATCAATCGAATTCAAGCAGAGCAATTCTTCAATCGTCCAAACCGCCCGGCAAAAATTCAAAGCGGCCATTCAAGATGAAAATGGTGACGTTTATTTCAAGGACAACATTGGCTACTTTATAATCGGGCTTGTGTTCAGTGTTGTTGTTTTGCTTCTGTCATTTTACTTTTACCTGCGCGATGAAGGCGAAATGTTGATCGCCATTGCTTCACTGGCCAGTGGTGGTGGTGGCAGTCTTTTGCTGTCAATGGGCCTGCGTCGGCTTTGGGACAAACTGCCCGGTGGGGGGTCGAAACTTGCCGGTTTCTTCTTTACCTTCATTGGTGCTTTTGCGCTGGTTCCGGTCTTTGCTCTGGTGATGGGCGTTGAAAACATCCCGCAGTGGGTTCCAGCTGCTTTTGGCCTGATCGGTGCAATGAATGTGGTGTTCTTTAATCTTTTGCATGCCCCGACTGAGTTGGGTCGGCAGGTGATGGATGAGATTGAAGGTTTTAAAATGTACTTGTCAGTGGCTGAGGCTGACCGCATGAACATGCGTGGTGCACCGGAAGTTACCCCTCAGGTTTTTGAAAAATTTCTGCCCTATGCCATCGGTATGGGTGTTGAAAAGCCGTGGTCCAAGGCACTGGAGTCCCAATTGGTCAAGGCCGGGACAGTTGATACTGCTTATCATCCGAACTGGTATCGAGGTTCAAGCGGCTGGAGCACCAGAGATTTAGGCGCTGCAACAGCTGGCATCGTTGGAGGGGTTGCAGCCGGCATGGCTCAGGCCAGTCCCCCATCATCATCCGGGTCAAGTGGCGGCGGTGGGTTTTCAGGCGGTGGTGGCGGCGGCGGCGGTGGTGGTGGCTGGTAAATCCCTGCCAGGAATTGAAAATCTGTGATCTCATTTCATCTTGTGGTGCTGCGCTGATTGATTAAACTGATCATCACCACGCGAAAATTTGCGAGCTGTTTAAATGGCCACCTGGCAGGACTTGGAAAACGAACTGGACCACTGGCATCAAGCCGGAAAAACCGCAACTCTGTGGTGGCGCGATGATGATGCCTGTGCTCTGACCCCGCAGTTGGAAAAACTCATTGAGATAGCCGACATCGCAAATATCCCGGTTCACCTGGCAGTCATTCCCGCCAGACTTGAAGATGATGCTACCAAATTTTTGTTGGCATCAGAAAATACGCGCATTTTACAACACGGCTTTGCCCATATTGACCATGCGCCAAAAGGTGAGGGGAGTTGGGAGCTGGGTGACCATCGCCCGCTGGAAATCGTTGTTGGGGAGCTCAAGCAAGGCTTTGATATTCTCCATGTGGCGTTCGGAGAAAAATTTTTGCCCGTACTTGTGCCACCCTGGACCCGCTTTAGCGACCAATTGCGCCCTTTCTTGCCTGATGTCGGTCTTAAAGCCTATTCTGCAGAAGGTGAGCGGGAACGACACGATGGCGTTTCCAGGCTAAAAACCATCCACGCTCATTGCGACCCGATCAGATGGAAGCACAACGCGCGTTTTAAAGGGGCTGAACGGGTGCTTGACGATTTTGTTGCCCATCTGGGAAAACGACGATTAAACCAGTGCGATGCCACCGAACCAAGCGGCTTGTGCACCCATCACATGGATCATTCGCTGGAACTTTGGCAGTTTCTCCCGACTTTTTTTGAACGCACAAAATCCCATCCAGCAGTTGACTGGATTTCTATAGAAGCTGAACTGTTATGACAGATTTGCGTTGGGCGCGGCCTGAAGAACGTGGCGAAATTCAATCATATCTATTTGAAAGCATGGGAAAAATTCCCCATGAACGCTGGCTCAACATTCTTGATTGTCGTTGGAACGGGCTCGATGAAAAATATGGTGTTGTGGTAGAGGAAAAGGGTAAAATCGCGGGATTTCTGGGCATCGTGTTCGCCGATCGAGAGTTTTTAGGCGTCCCCTACCGGACTGGTAACATTACTTCTTGGTTTCTTGAAAAACCCTTGCGTCGCAGCGGTCTTGGCCAGGATATGCTTGCCATGATTACCGAGCCAACCGGTGTTACTTACACCGCCATCAGCGCCAATTTTCGCTCAGGGGCTCTGTTAAAGAAAATTGGCTGGCAAAACCTCGAAGACCAACGAGTTTTTTGGAAGCGAACAGATGGTCTTGTGCCATCCGATGTGCAGATTTTTTCCGGGGCAACTGCTTTGTCCGGAAAATTGGCTGATGAGCCTGCAAAAATTATAAGTGATCACGCAGGTCTTAACCTGACGCCTCACTTGCTTTCCAGCGCCAATGAAGACGACCTGTTTTTCATGACTTATAAGAAATACAAAGGTGACAACAAAACCGCCCATTTTGAGATTTTACATACCGGCAATCCCCAAATACTTTCCAATAACATCACCAACATTGCCAATCTTCTGCTACCGAAAGAAAATGCTGTTTTGTCCAGTGACAAAAGGTTTCTGGTTCCTTGCACCGGCTATGATCATAGCCAGAAATTACAGGTGGCACGATACTTCAAACCCCATAACAACCTGCCAGCAAGGCAAATTGATTTCCTTTATGGAGAAGTAGTTTTACTGGATTTGAAAATCTATTAAAGTGGGTTGATTCAAACCGTTACAGTAAATGTACAGACAAGACTCTAGAAACCAGCCGTTTTGCCAATTACATCCTTTTTTTCTCAAAATATACTTGAAAATACTTGTATTTAATTGTGAATAAAACAAATATGTAAAATGGTAATTTAAGAATAAAGGGTTTGATAACTATAAAATAGAGTCTAAAAACAATATCTCATGCTTAACAACTTGTTAGATTTCAAAAGGTACACTCCCTGACGCGAGTTTATTGACGCCTTTGCTGTGTCCAAAATTATTTTTTGGACAAAAGGCGAGTTAGTTAGGAGTGAGTCAATGTCGAATATCCGGGCGAAGTTGTCGTCATTTGTTCGAAAGAATGCTGCAAGATCAGCAAGGAAAAAAGCTGAGGATCTGGCCGCTGACTTAAAAGTCAGTTCGCTCAGACATACCGCTCATTTGATGGCGCTCGAACCTCGCATTGCTTTGGATGCTGCTGCCATTGCTACCGGTATGGAAGTTCTGGCCGGTCCGGGTGATGATGCACCTGATCAGGTGGCTGATAATCAAAACAATCAGTCCGAGGCAGCAAATTCTGACACGACCGAAGAACTCGCACAAGCTCTGGTCGATAGTGGAGCCAGCACATCTACCAATGAAATCGTATTTATAGACTCTACTGTAGAGGGTTACGAATTACTGCTTGAGGGCATTGATGAGTCGGTTGAAGTTGTAATTCTGGATTCAACCCGCGATGGCGTTGAGCAAATTGCAGAAATTCTGGCCGGGCGCACAGATGTTGATGCTATTCATATTATAGCCCACGGCGGCGTTGGCGAGATGAGGCTTGGCAATGCGACCCTTGATTCTGAAAGTATTGCTGGTGAATATGCTGATGAGTTGGCGGTAATTGGTGATGCCCTGACAAGTGAGGGCGACATCCTGATATATGGTTGTGATTTTGCCAAGGGTGATGTGGGTGCAACCGCCGTTACCGACCTTGCAAGAGCAACAGGGGCTGATATTGCCGCCTCTGAGGACACGACAGGCAACGCGGAATTGGGTGGAGACTGGGATTTTGAAGTAACAAGTGGTCAGATCGAAGCTGAAATTGCCCTGTCTGAAGCCGTTCAAGCATCATTTGATGGGATTTTACCAATTACCATCACCAACACTGCCGATGCTGCCACCCTCGCCGATGCGATTTTTGGTAGTGGGGTCACTGTTCTCGACTCCAGTACCCCTGGTGTTTCCGATCCCAGTTATGCCGGCACACTTGCTCAAGCTGGTACCTTTACTGATGGTTTGGCATCGGGATACCTTAACTTTGACGACGGTGTTATTTTCTCTAGCGGCAATGCGACAGATATAAACGGTGCACCGGCGGGCAATTCCTCCACAAACATAGCTGGCGGCGTCGATAATGATGCCGATTTCAATGCGATCAATGATGGTGTAACTACACGGGATGCCGCTTTCCTTGAGGCAACTGTTATTCCAAGCACCGACAAGCTGACTGTCCAGTTTGTTTTTGGTTCTGAAGAATACAATGAATATGTTTACAGTACTTTCAATGACCAATTGGGTGTATGGGTCAATGGCGTTCACTATGCGGCCACACCTGACGGTCAGACAATTGGCATAGGCTCGATAAACCGTGCCGCTGATTTCAACCCGGCCAATGGTTCTGACGCCAATGATCCAAACGCAACCCATGACCCGACGGACGGCATTTTTGAAAGCGCTTTGCCGTCGTTGTACCGTGACAACTCGACAGCAACTTTTGTGACAGAGATGGACGGCTTTACAGTTACCGTTTCAATCACCATTGACGTGGTTGCCGGGCAACAGACCGACATAAAAATTGGTATCGCCGATACCGGCGATGCAGCGCTTGATTCCTGGTTGTTGATCCAGGCTGACAGTTTTGCCTCTGAAACCATAGCCAACAAGGATGAAGTCATAACCAATGTGACCACACCGGTTACTTTTTTCCCTATGGCCAATGATACTGATGGCAATGGACAAACGCTCTCGCTCAC
>UOEC01000103.1_pt1 | contig 69707 bp, 56 predicted proteins | sample 1988601 | NCBI WGS metagenome assembly UOEC01 (sample SAMEA4712195, study PRJEB27164) | hydrothermal vent metagenome | biome: marine basaltic hydrothermal vent biome; feature: marine hydrothermal vent; material: mineral | place: Pacific Ocean | collected 2011-06-14/2011-07-23 | depth 1719 m
TTGATGATGATAAATTCGACATGCTGTTTACAACCAGCACACCAGTCATTTTTGCCTTTCACGGATATCCGTCATTGATACACAGGCTTGTTTACAAACGTACATGTCATCACTTTTTACATGTCCATGGTTATAAGGAAGAAGGTACTACAACAACACCTTTTGACATGGCTGTTCGCAATGAGCTGGACCGTTTCCATCTGGTTCTGAATGTCGTCAAACAAGTACCGGCAGTTGGTAGCCGGGCTGGTGAAATTCGACAAGCCATGAACGACAAACTGGCAGAGCACCACAAATACATCACAACTCACGGCCAGGATATGCCAGAAATAATTAACTGGAAGTGGCCCCTTTCTTAATTTCAGGAATGAGTTTGCCCAGGTTTGCAAGCATTATCGTTGGCAGGCTGATCGACAGATCGAACAGTTGTTGCGTATAAATCCATTGTGCCTGCAGATTAACAGGGAAATTCATCTAGAGACTGGTTCGTGCAAGACTGCGTGCACCACCATTTCACCTTCCCTATTTCACACGTCATTCCATGCCACATATGTTGTGCTATGGGTTCGGTGGGTCAGGCGCGGGAACGGTGTTTTTTACAAAACGGTTGAATGGTTGGGTGTTTCGTTTTAGTTGAGAACCTTGCAGATCTGGTTGTTGTTGCCGGATCGTATCAAGGTTTTGCGAGAACATGATTAGGGTAGCGTTTGGTTTTGCGATTGTTGCAGCGATACTGTTATTGGTATTTGCCGGGGCAGAACGTTATGCAGACCGCTCTGTCCTGCAACGGTTTTGCGCTGACCGGGTTGAAGTTATCAAGCGGGTTGAATTGATTTTGACCAAATCAGAACCGGTAGGCGAGGGCAGCAAGCGGCCATTTGTTGTTGCCGCAAGACTGATTTTTCTTATACCGCAACGCCAGTCAGAATCACTTGGCGACTATCTGGCCCGCTTGCGCCGCCACCTCGACAAAGAGTGTTGAAAATCTTCACCGCTGATTGACCATGGTCAATGCCAAATAAATTCAGGTTTGCTCATCTGGCCAGAAAGTGTTTTCGCGTGAGGGAGCCAGCGTTTTGGCAAATAAAAAAGCTGATAGCGAAGTTCTTGGCAAGACTGTCTTCTATCTGACAGTTATCGCCATGCTGATTTTTTTCTGGTGGTTGTTGATTTACGACCACGGCATTGCCTCGACTCATTAACATCAAAGGACAAGCAGCGTGGCTTCAAACAAATGGTTTGTACTGGTAACCGCCCTGGTTCTGTGGGCGGTCTTTTTTCACACCATGGACTGGACACTGATGGAAGCTCAGGGCCTGCCGGTCAAAATGTCATTGATGCCGAGGTGAGTTTGATGACGCCCAACAATTTTCTTAAAGTCTTTGCGCTTGGCTGGTTGGCTTTTCTGGTGCTTTTTCCCGATGTTGCCTTTGCTGCTGCAGATGCCAGTGCAAATATTGGTGCGCCAAAACCAACGCGAGCAGATTATCCGGTGATTGGCGCGTTGAACGCGCGAACCCTTGTCTGGGGTTTTGCCCAGATGCATCTGTTTCTGGCAGCATTTGTTCTGGCGGTACCGCTGTTTTCCCTTGTGATGGAGTATCTGGGCCACATCACCAAGGACGAGCGCTATGACAACATGGGCCATGAGTTCATGAAAATCACCATGTCTGCCTATTCCCTGACCGCGTTGTTTGGCGGCACGCTGGCTCTGGCGTTGTTCCTGTTCTATCCCCATTTAATGGGTTATCTGATGAAGGTGTTCAAGGGTCAGGTGCTGGTTTACGCGCTGTTGTTCCTGCTCGAGTCTGTGACGTTATATATATATTACTATTCCTGGAAGGCGTTGCGCTGGGGTAATCGAAAATGGTTCCATATGTCTATTGGACTGGTGCTCAATACCGTCGGCTTGTCGCTAATGTTTATTGCCAATTCCTGGGCAACCTTCATGATGTCTCCCTCGGGCGTTGATCCTGCTACCGGGGCGGTAATTGGTACGGTCTGGGAGGCCACGCGCAACCCCTTGTGGAACCCGGTGAATTTGCACCGCTTTGTTGCCAATATTGCCTATGGTGGTGCTATCGTTGGCGGTTATGCGGCTTATATGTTTTTGGCCGAGAAAAAAGCTTCGGCAAAAGCCCATTATGACTGGATGGGCTACACCTCAAATTTCATTGCCATCGCCGGGTTTTTACCGCTGCCCTTTGCCGGTTACTGGCTGATGGCCGAAATTTATGCCTATTCCCAGCAAATGGGGATTACGGCCATGGGCGGTATTCTGGCCTGGTTGTTCATTATTCAGGCGGTTCTTATCGGGACCATTATGCTGGCGGCAAACTACTACCTCTGGTGTGGCCTGATGCGTACCGACCGCGGGGCAGAATATGCCAAATATGTAAAATACATTGCGGTGGTGATTGTCGGCGGTTTTCTGGTCTGGGTAACACCCAATTCCCTGATCCTGACCACTGAAGAAATACGTACACTGGGTGGGGTCACTCACAAATTTCTTGGACCACTTGGCATCATGCCGGCCAAAAACACTGCTGTGAACCTGATGCTGGTTTTTACCTTCCTGTCGTTTCAGATGTTTTACCGCTCCAGTCGAATCCCGACAGTTTCCTGGGCAAAGTCCGGTAACATGGTGATAATCGCCCTGTATGTGGTTGGCTGTGCAAACATCATACTGGCCGGCCTTTACGGCTATATCACCCCCACGGTTTACAAGGTTGGTGCATCGGTGCCCCAGGTTGTCTCAACCCTGTCGATCATTGTCTTTGCCGTGACAATTGATGTGTTCATGCTCCGCGGTGCAAAGACTGAAAAAGTCCATTGGGGTCGAATGTCAGAGCGCTCGCAATACGCCCTGTTCGTCCTGCCTGTCGCCTTTACCTGGCTGATGGCGCTGATGGGCTATATTCGCTCCAGCCTGCGGACCCAGTGGCATGTTTACACCATTATGAAGGACAACTCCTCTGAGGCTTATATCCCGACCATCGGTCAGGCCGGTAACACCATCACTGTCATCACACTGAGTTTTATGGCGGTGCTGGTATTTGTTTTCTGGCTGTCGCGACTGGGTGAAACAAGTCAGGAGAAACCGGCATGACGTTTGCCCGTGTGATGATCTTCTCACTCCTTACTCTGCTGGTATTTACCGGTTTTTCCAACCTTCTCCCGCAGGTTCAGGGTGATCCTCCGGCCGAAGAAAAAATCGACACGGGTTCTCTTGACATGGTGGGCATGATTTCGCTGGGCGAGCGTTTGTTTTCAGGCAAGGGTACCTGTACTTTGTGCCACAAAACTGGTGGTCGTGCGCCCGATTTGCTGGCAATGGATTTGGCAAAAATCCTTCCCGAAAGATTATCAGATGCTCGTTACAACGGCGTTGCCAAGGGCAAAACCGGCGCAAAGGCAATTGAAGAATATCTGCTGGAATCCCTCACACATCCATCAGCATTTGTTGTCGTCGGCTTTGGCAAAAAAGGCTCAGGTGACGCCATAAGTCCGATGCCGAAAGTCGATGCTGCCCCGATCGAACTCTCTGTACTTGAAATGAACGCCGTGACAGCTTTTCTTCAGGACAAGGCCGGTCTGGCACCGACAGTTGCTTTGCCCAATGCTGAAGAAGCATCGGCTGCAAGCCCGGCCAGCGACGATGCCGAAGAAGAAGGACCGGCAACCACCGGTGCCGCCGCGATAGAGAAATACGGTTGCGCCACATGCCATGACCTGGAGGGGTCGCAAGCTGATATCGGGCCCAAAATGAACGGCATTGGAAAGAAAATGAGCACAGCCAAACTTGTTGAGGCTATCGTCAAGCCCAACCTGGAAATCACTCAAGGGTATGAAGCTGAAATCATGCCTGATGACTTTGCCCAGCAAATGCGGGTCAGCGAGCTTAACCTGATTGTCGAATACCTCAAAAAGTTACCGGAATAAAAACAAGAGAGCAGCGTTGAGTCCATGAAACGATTTTTATCACATCCATTGTTCCTCTCAATCCTGACGCTGGCGGCTACCTATGTTTTGTTTACGGTGGTTATCTCCCCGCCATTGCCCCGCTCCATTTTGATCCAGTACATGATCATTGTTGCTGTCGCCATTGTTCTGGTTGCCACCTTTGATGATGCAACTGCCGAGCGCTTTGGCGCGCCTGTCAAAAATCTCCTTGGCAAGCCTTCGCTGGCTCTGCCTCGTTTTGTCACCTTGCTGATTGTCGCTGGTGGTGTTGCCGGGCTGGTTTACAATTACGTTAAGCCCCACACCGCTTCACCGGTCGAACTGCGAACTGTTCATCCGGCACCGCCATCATCTTTGAAGGTTTACGGTAAAACCTACAACTTGCTTAAACTCACCAACCCGATCCGGGATGCTAACCCCAAAGGTACCAAAGGCTATGATACCGCAGTAAAGCAAGGCGGTGAATTGTATTACAAAAACTGTGTTCTCTGCCATGGGGACTTGCTTGACGGCAACGGCCGTTTTGCCGAGGTATTTAATCCGCGGCCGATCAATTTTCAAGATGTGGGCAATATCGCACAATTGCAGGAAGCATTCCTGTTCTGGCGGATAACGACGGGTGGACCGAGCTTGCCGCGTGAAGGAGCGCCCTGGGCCTCGGCCATGCCGGTCTGGCATGAAATGCTCAATGAAGACGAGGTTTGGCAACTCATTCTGTTTCTATACGATTACACCGGTTTTGTGCCGCGTTCCTGGGAGTTGGAAAAGAAAAGTGAGAGTGCCGAAACAAAAACAACCCCTACCAAACCAGCCGGTCTGGACACCAAGGCACCTGACAACAAAGCAATCGAGGCGGTTTACGACAAGCGTTGCGTGCAGTGCCATGGCCGCGATGGTGACGGACAAGGACCGGCAGCAGAGTTTCTTTACCCCAAACCGCGCGATTTTACCCTGGCGAGTTTCAAATACAAAACAACTCAAGCCGATGATGAATTTCCAACAGATGATGATTTGCGCAAAACCATTCTTGAGGGCCTGCCGGGAACCTCTATGCCTGGCTGGAAGTCGATGTTGTCAGCAAAGGAGGTTGACGGCCTGATCAAAAAAATCAAAGAGTTTGGTGAGTGGGCCGACGAAGAGGTCCAGTTGCGCCCGATTGACACCGGAACGCAGGTCAAACCAACAACCGAATCCATCGGCAAAGGCCGCGAGCTCTATATTAAATCCTGCGCCCAGTGCCATGGTAACAAAGGCCGTGGCAACATAACTTCGGGCAAAAAACTAAAAGATGACTGGCAGGACCGCATATGGCCACGCAATCTGACCCGGCCTGAAAGCTGGCGCTACAGCCGCACGACAAAAGATGTTTTTCAGCGTATTTCAACAGGTATTCGCTCAACCCCAATGCCAGAGCACAGCACGACAATGTCCATTGAGGACCGTTGGAATGTCGCCAATTATGTCATGACGTTACGGGCCACTGCCACGCAACTTGCCCAGGGAAATACCGTAATTAACGGGGTTCGCATTGAAGGTGAACTGCCCGCAGATGCGAGCGACCCGAAATGGCAGCAGGCCCAACCAATAACCTTTGCAATGGCACCCAATATTATAAAAGAGCCAAGGGTATTTTTCTCTCTTAATGACCGGGCAACGATCAGGGTTTTGTTTAATGACCGTGATATTGCCATTCGTGTTGACGTTGATGATCGCACCTATTCGGTACCCGGTGACAAGCTGGAAATTCAATATCGCCAGGAAAACATTGCCCCGACCCGAGATGCGATTGCCGTGCAGTTGCCCCGTGACATTCCTGTCACCAGTGAAAAGCCCTGGTTCCGTCATGGCGACAAAAAACATCCGGTAAATATGTGGTACTGGGCAGCCCCGAGTGTCGAGCCCAAAAAAGATGCGAGCATCCAGATGTTTGATGCAACCGGTCCGAACGCGGCACCGGTGCCGCGCAAAGATGCAACCGCCTTGAGTGCCAGTGGTGCCTGGAAAGGTGGCCGCTGGAGCGTGGTGTTCAAACGTTCTCTAAAAACCGAAAACAGTCAGGATCTGCAGTTTGAAACAGGGCTTTATATCCCGGTTTCATTTGCTAATTGGGATGGCGTTGCCGGTGAAAAGGGAGGACGGCACAGCTTTACCTCCTGGTACTGGATCAAACTTTCGGCGCCAGAGGACAAGTTGGCATTATATGGAATTCCCCTGGGTTCGGGGCTTCTTGCCGGATTGTTGTTTTTGGGGCTTGTCCGTCATCAGCGTCGAAAATTTCTGCCAGGTTAGGGTGCGACTAAACCCGTATCAACTTTCTGTGATTTTTGCTGAACCGGATGACCAGCGTCAATGACGTTCTCCTCAACTGGGAAGATTATCCCCTTACGCTTGCTGGACAGTTCGTGTCGGCAAGATCAATGCTAGGAGAGGTAACTCATGAAAATAGTCAGTTACAAAAACCACGTCTCGACCGCGTTAGTGGTAGGATTTTTGGGTTCAACGGTTTTGTCAGGCGCAATTGTTGCCGGTCAGACCGGGCAGGGGCCGATCGACAAAATCAAGGTAGATGCAAAAAAGGCTGAATTGGGCAAACGACTGTTTTTTGACAAGCGGTTATCAGGTGATGCTGCGATCAGTTGCGCCACCTGCCATCAGCCCGACAAGGCGTTTAGCGATGGTTTGGCACTGTCAAAGGCATATCCCGGTTCCAAGGGTTTCCGCAACACGCCAACCTTGATGAACACAGCGGTTCGTAAAAACTGGTTTCACGATGGTCGCCTTGGTACCAATCTGAATGATGTGACCCGCGAAATGATTACCGAAGACTACATCATGAATATGGACATGCGGCTGATGCAGGAGCGCATAAAACAGGATCCGGTCTATGTAAAAATGTTTAAGGATGCTGGATATGGCGAACCCTCAAACGGATCGGTTCGCAAAGCAATCCCGGAGTTTCTTAAGACCCTGACCTCGCGCAACGCACCCTTTGACACGGATAAAATGACAGTTGCAGCAAAACGCGGTTTTGACCTTTTCAGTGGAAAAGCGGGCTGCGCGACCTGTCATTCGGGTAACAATTTTACCAATGACAAACCCTATAATCTCGGGGTGCCGGAAAATCCGGAAATCTGGTCTGACCCAATGCGGCATACGACTTACGTGGCGTTTGGAACATTCATGGGAATTGAAAATATTATGAATATCCGCCGCGATGTCGGGGCACATATTCTTTCCCCAAATGTAGATGGTAGAAATATCGGAAAATTTGTTACCCCCACCCTGCGCGAGTTGAAATACACCGCGCCCTACATGCATAATGGCATGTTTGGTTCCTTGTTTGAAGTTGTTGCCTTTTACAATCAGGGCGGTGGCCAGGATAAGAACAAGGACCCCGGTATCAAGCCACTCGGCCTGACATTTGTCGAACAACAAGACCTTGTTGCCTTTCTTGAAAGCCTTTCAGGCGATGTGCTGAACACTGCTGAGCATGCCTGGAAAGAAAAAATTCCCACCAACTACGGCGCCATCAAAAACTGGCGTGCAGTGAAAAATTAGGATCAAGGGAGTGAGAATGATGAGAAATACCAAAACACTATCTGCTCTTCTTGCAGGAGCTATTGTCAGTGTGACTGCAGCAAGTATTGTTTACGCCCAAACAAAAGTCCCGCCGTTGGCCCCGCTTGGGGACCCGCCAATCCCGCTTGACAACCCGATGTCGGAAGCCAAAACCAAACTCGGAAAAATGTTATTCTGGGATCCGCGGCTTGGCGGTGACGCATCGACCTCCTGTGTGACCTGCCATGAGCCGGATCAGGGTTGGGGTTTTGCAGATGCCCTTTCGCGCGGTTATCCAGGCACAGTTCATTGGCGCAACAGCCAAACCGTGATCAACTCTGCCTACCTCAACAAGTTGTTTTGGGCCGGTTCTGCAAGCTCTCTTGAAAAGCAGGCGCCCAGCGCCGCCAAAGGAGCCGTTGCCGGTAATGGTGAAAACGATGTAATGGAAGCCCGTCTGGCGTTTATTCCGACCTATCGCAAACTGTTCAAGGAGGTTTTTGGAACCGAGTGGCCTTTGATCAGCGATGCCTGGAAAGCAATTGCTGCGTTTGAACGTACATTGATTGTCAAAGACACTCCCGTTGACAAGTATCTGGCTGGTGACAAAAAAGCACTGAATGCCCAGCAGATTAATGGCCTGAAACTGTTTAACAACAAGGCCGGTTGTCTTGCCTGCCACAATGGTGCCCTGGCAACGGACCAGAAATATTACAATCTTGGTGTTCCCCCGGCAGAGCGTTGGCTGGACGATGGCCTTGCTCAGGTCACCTTTCGCTATGAGCTCTATGCCAAAGGTGTCACCCAGGACCTGTACCGCAAACTTAAGGATGACCCAGGGTTTTACTTCCGTTCCAAGGAAAAAGCTGACTTTGGAAAATTCCGTACAGCACCCTTGCGCTACATCAAATACACCGCGCCCTATATGCACAACGGCGCGTTCTGGGATTTGAAAGAGGTCGTTGAGTTTTACAACGCCGGTGGTGGTCAAAACGACTTCACCGATGGCACAATTTCAAAAACCAAAACGCCTTTGTTAAAGCCGCTTGGACTGTCTGAAAAAGAAGTCGATGACCTCGTGGCTTTTCTGGAAGCGTTCAGCGGTGATGAGTTGGCAATAGAAGCACCCAAGCTTCCCGACTATGCACCTTTGCCAAACCCGTCAACCAATTAGCCAATTAGAAGGGGACGATTATGACTAAATCTACTGTCTATAAAAATACGCCAACCCGTAAAGAGCTGGCAAAACAGGTTGGGCACAAGTGCCTGGTTTCACGACGGAACTTTCTGATCGGCACTGGCGCAACGACCGCAACAGTGATGGTGGTGCTCAATCCAGGTACTGCGGATGCTCAAAAAATACCAGGCCGGATTGCGACCTACCCGCGCAAGATGATTGGCAAAATATCCCAGCTCAAGCAGGACAAGCCGCTAGACTTTTCTTATCCCGATGAAGGTGACTATTCAGACTGCATGGTTGTCAAGCTGGGTGTGGAATCTGGCGGTGGTGTCGGCAAAGCTAAAGATATTGTCGCCTACAACTACGCCTGTACCCACCAGGGCAGTTCCCTGGCAGGCAGTTACAAGGCAGAAACCAAATCCCTTGGCGCCTGCCCGCTTCATCTGTCTACCTATGACCTAACCCGCCATGGCATTTTGATTTCCGGTCAGGCCTATCAGAGCCTGCCGCAAATTCTGCTCGAGGTGGAAGGTGACAAAATTTATGCAACTGGTGTTTTCGGCCTGATTTTCGGTCGTGAAAACAACCTGCAAAGCTAATCCGGGAGAAGATAAAAATGTCTACACCATATTATATTCCAGAAGAAAATGTGCCCCTGCCTCCCAAGGATGCCGATGTTATTTCTACAGCGTGTGACTATTGCGTTGTTGCCTGCGGATACAATGTTTATCGCTGGCCGGTTAAGGGTGGAAGAAGGGGCGGTATCAAAGCGTCCGAAAATGCTTTTGGCGTTGATTTCCCCGTTGAAGTCTTAGGGCCATGGGTTGCGCCAAACCAGCACAATATTGTGCTGCACCAGGGCGAACCACACCATGTGGTTATTTTGCCCGATAAAGACACCAAGGCGGTAAATACCGACGGTGATTCATCTCTTCGCGGCGGCTGCATTGCGCAAAAATGTTACAACCCGCAATCCCCTACCCGCGATCGCTTGACGACACCGTTGATGAGAATTCACGGTATTTTGCAACCGGTTACCTGGGACCTGGCTCTGGATGTTGCGGCCGAAGTCGCCAAACATGTGATCAAAAAACATGGTCCACTTGCCTATGGCGTTAAAACCTATTCCTACCAGTTTATTGAAAACACCTATGCGATCACCAAATTTGCTTTAGGGTCAATAAATACTGCCAACTTCACCTTCCATGACACGCCGTCAGATGTGTCTTCAACGCCGGGCTTTCGCAATGCCGGTTTTGATAACTTTGGACCGTCTTACGAAGACTGGCGTGACGCTGAAACCCTGCTGATTTGCGGTACTGATCCTTATGAAACCAAAACCATTCTGTTTACCCAATGGATTATGAAGGGCATTCAAAACGGTCAGAAAACCATAATGATGGTCCCGCGTCGCACCGCAGGTGTTGCATATATTGAGCAACATGGTGGCTTGTGGCTGGATGTAATACCTGGCACCGACCTTCTGGTCGTCAACGCCATTGCCCGTATCATTGTTGAAAACGGCTGGCAGGACAAGGAATGGATCAAAAAATGGGTGAATGACAAGTGGGGCTCTTCATCCGGCTTTGGCCAGGGCACACGAAACACCCCCTGGCAGTGGCGCACCACCTGGGGTCAGTTCCAGACCAAAGGTTTTGATGACTGGGCAAAATGGCTGCTTGGACAAGATGAATACAAACTTGCCAACGCCGCAAAGGTCTCTGGAATTGATCCAAAGAAAATCCAGCTGGCTGCTGAAATGATGGCCAAGCCGGTAAAAGGCAAACGGCCAAAAACCTCAATCATGATCGAAAAGGGTTTTTACTGGTCAAACAACACCGGTAACACGGTGGCAATTTCAGCCCTTGGCATTACTGTTGGTGCCGGTGGGCGTCCCGGTCAGATGATCGGTCGTGGCGGTGGTCACCAGCGTGGTGGCACCCGAGGCGGCAAGTACCCTCGCAACAAATCGCCAATGAAGTTGCCCGGTCGTCGTCGCAGGGCGCTGGATACCGATACCTGGACAATGGCCGGTCACACCCGGATGGCCCATGTTATCGGCACAACCTGGATCCAGGCCATGTGCGGGACCCAGCAATTGTCAGCCAAGTTCCAGGAACTGACTGTTGGCAACCCCCATCAGATACGTTCGCTCAACAAGGACAAAATTATTGACACCTTGAAAAAGCGTGCCGATTCAGGTGGCATGGTTGTCATCAATCAGGACATTTATCTGGTTGATCCGATCGGCAACCAGTATTCTGATATTATTTTCCCGGCTGCAACCTGGGGTGAAGAAGACTTTATGCGGGCCAATGGCGAACGCCGCTTGCGTCTGTATCAACGCTTTTATGATCCGCCCGGTGAATCCAAACCAGACTGGTGGATCATCGGGCAACTTGCCCAACGTATGGGTTTTGCCGGATTTGACTGGAAAAATTCAAACGAAGTGGCTGAAGAATCTGCCCGCTTCTCGCGTGGAAACCGCAAATCCTACAACATGATCCATGTGGCGGCTAAACGCGAAGGCAAAACCTTGCACGCCAAGTTGGCCGAATTTGGAACTGACGGCATTCAGGGTCCGGTTACGATGTTGGATGATGGCACGCTGGTTGGCACCAAGCGCCTGCACGATACCCAGCGCAAGCTTCCGGCAACCGGTGCCGCCGGGGCCAATATGATCAATAAAAAAGCCACCCACTTTAATTCTCAAACCGGCAAGTGCAATATTGAAAAAGGCCGTTGGGAATGGTTCTCGGACTATTGGGAATGGATGTCACCCAAAGGTGATGAACTGTGGTGTACATCAGGGCGTTCCAACGAACGCTGGCAATCAGGGTTCGATGATCGCCGTCGGCCCTACATCGTCCAGCGCTGGCCGGAAAACTGGGTTGAGATCAACCCGGAAGATGCCAAGGCACGCGGCATTGAAAGTGGCGACATGGTGATGATTTACTCAGATCGTGTACCGCGCCTGAAAGAGGTTGTCATCGGTGTTGAAGGTGACGATTACAAATTCTCGGGTCAAATGAGAAATGGTAATGTCGAACTCAATGAAGCAGCAGTTACCGCTGTCGCCATGGTCACCCGGGCGGTGAAAAAGAGTGTGCTGTATATGGACTTCCTGCATACCTCACAACCAGCAAACGCGCTTGAAGGTGCTGTCGTTGACTGGATGAGTGGTAATTACAACTACAAAATGGGTGTTGCCAGGATCAAAAAGATTGGCGAGTCGCCTTACAAACGAACCTTCCGCTCAATGTCATTTGCACCACGTGACATTCCGGTGTAGCCGACTGAGTGACAAAAACCACTAGATGGTAAAGGCCGGAAGAACTTATGTTCTTCCGGTTTTTTTATCGGAAAAGCACTTTTGCCCTGGTTCGATTGACCTCGGTCAATGGATGCCAGTGCTGAATGTGGTCTTTTGAGGCAGCAAATAGAAAAATACTGGGAAGTTATCGTGGCCAAAACAAAACAACCTGTTACCTCAAGGGTTTTTGACAAGCTAAGCCAAACCCTGGAAAGCGGCATTGATATCCACCGCTGTGTGTCGGCAACCGCGCTTGCTGACATTGCCCATCCGGGAGCTTCAGCGGTCTTGCAAAAAGCCCTTTTGGATGAAGATGAAGATGTTCGCACCGATGCAATGAACGCGTTGGTCATGCTACAGGATAGCGGTTCTGCAGAGGCGGCGATGGAAAACCTGCTCGGTGACCCCTGCCCGGAGGTAAAACTGGCGGCTCTGGAATTGTTAACCGCGCTGAAATACCAGCCGATTGTTCCCTGGTTGTTAAAACTGGTGATTTCGGAAACCGACGAAATCAATTGGGATCAGGAAGGGTATTATCAGACCGGGTGGGAAGACTGGCTTGACATCCAGCGTGTGGCTATCAAGGCCCTGGGTGAATTTGAAGCAGCAGAAGCGGTTCCAGGAATACTCGACGCTATCAGTGATGAGGACGGCCAGGACGTGACGCAACTGGCCATTCCGGTTTTGGCGCGGTTAGGTGAGGTCGGGATAGATGCCCTTGAACAACTTTTTGACAGTGGCGATGCGCAGATGCGTCGCAGGATTTGCTCCAGCCTGATAGCGGGTAGTTCTGCACAGGTTGATGTGTTGCTGTTGGCAGGCCTTGAGGATAAAGACGATAACGTCCGACTTGTTGCCGTTGAAAAACTGCTTGCAGCCGACATAAATGATCCACGTCTGGTCGGGTTTTATCAAGACACAGATGAGAATGTGCGTCGATTGATTGCCGAGAGCCTCGGTGCCAGTAACCCTGAAAAAATCACTCAAATGTTGTCGGACCCGGCTCCGGGCGTTCGCCAGGTTGCGTTTAGAACAATAGCTGCCGAGCCTGAATTTTTCGAAAACGAAGGGTTTTCAGAAGTGGTTCGCCAGGCTATTGCAGGAGTACCCGAAATCGCCGGGGATGCCGCAGTAGCATGGGCCGCTTTGATCGGCGCACCTTCGGCCAACAGTCTGGGTTCAGCCTTGCAAAACCCGGCCCAGCCGCTGGCTTTTAGAATTGGCCTGATTGAAGCACTGACCCTGCTTGATGAAGCTGGTCTGCCTTATTTGGCTGAGGCTGCTGGAGATGAAAGGCGGCAGGTCAGAGTAAGTGCGCTTAGTGCCATCGCTGAAATTGCCGCAGAAACCTCGTGGCCAAACAATGCCAGCCAGATTTTGTTGGCCGCACTCAAGGGTGAACTGGTCCAGGAACCAGAAGAAACAGACCTGAGCGATGAAGCTGAGGAAGACGAAGAAGTTCCAGTAGAGGTTGTCGAACCAGTTGAAGAAAAAGAGGCGACATCAACGCTGGATCAGATAATGAACAGCGAAGTCCAGGCCGATAACGAACCTAAGACAGAACCTGTACAACTGTCTGAGGAAGATCAGCACTTTATCGATTTGTCGAAAATGCGGGCAATGAGAAAAGGTAAAGTATCGCTCGATGTTAAGATTGCTCCGTTTCAGGATGTTCGGCGCTTTGCCGCCCGCCTGCTGGGTGATTTCAACGAAACCGCTGTTCCAGTCCAACTGGCCGACGCCCTTAATTACCAGGACGATGAGTTGAAACAATCCTGCCTGGAAAGCCTGGGCGTGATTGGACAGACCCGGGGCAGGTTGAACAAGAGTTTATACAAAGCCGTTGTCGCAGAGGCTGAACATCAAGACCGCGCAATACGCAGGCTGGCTGCGCGTTGTCTCGGTTTTATAAATGGTAAAAATGCCACCAGCCAACTGGCTAATATGTGCAACGATGCCGATGTACATGTTCGGTTGGAGGCAACCAGAGCCCTTGGCCGGAAAAAAGATCAGGTCGATACCATGCTCAAGGCTTTGCAAGATGAGTATTCCGGTGTTCGCCTGGAAGCAGCCAAGTCACTGGCAGCAAATCAATTGGCCATGGATGAACTGGTTGCTCTTACCTTTAGATATGATGGCATGCACCGTAATGATATTGTCACCCTTTTCAGGGATTGGAACCCGCTTCAGGCCTGCGACAAATATCTCGAAATTCTGGATGATGATATTCGCAAACGTGACTGGTTGGTCGCTATCCAGGCAGTCGGCCAGCTTTTAAAGAAACCCGAAAACGAAAAAATACGGGCGGCGGCCTAACCACTCTTGTCCAAAGTAAAGGAAAAAATTATGAAATTAACAGCTACAGCTATGATATTTGCCTTAGGGCTAGCAGGTTTTTCCGGCATTTCCCATGCGACCAAATACAAAGAAGTAGAGGTCAAGGACGGCGGCAGCATTTCCGGTAAAGTGGCAGCCGGGGCAGCTGCTGCCAAAACCAAAAATTTCACGATTTCCAAGGACACGCAAATTTGCGGTGAAGGAAATCGCGAAGTACCATTGGTTATCCTCAAAAATGGCACCGTCAAGAACGCCGTGGTTTTTCTGGACAAGGTCAAACAGGGAAAAGCTTTTCCTGAAGAACTTAAAACCGTCAAGCTCGATCAAAAGGGCTGTGCCTTTTTGCCTGGTTTTACGGTGGTGGCCAATGGCGGGGAACTGACAGCGACAAATTCAGACAGCACTTTACATAACATCCATACCTACGAGCTGATTGGCAAAGCGCGCCGCACCATGATGAATGTCTCCCAACCCAGTGCTGGTGATACCGTCACCAAAAAGGTAAAAATGCGCAAAGGCTCCGGAGTGAAAATAGAGTGTGATGCCCACGATTTCATGCACGCTTACATGTTCGTTGCCAAAAATCCCTATTTTGCCGTCATCAACGACAAGGGTGAATTCCAAATCGATAACATTCCAGCTGGCAAATACAAGGTCCGCCTCTGGCACGGTTTTCTCGGCGAGGTCAAAGCTGGTGAAATCGAGGTCAAAGCAGGTGGCGACACCAAAATTGATTTGTCGTTCTAGAAATTTTCATGTGGAGAAAACGCAAAATAAACGCTTTTGACGGATTTGTCCTGGCAGGTGCGTTGGTCAATATCGCGGTTATTCTGTTGCTGGTAGGTTATTGGCTGATCCAGGGATGAGGCCGGTAGAAACAGCCAGAAAAACTACAGGAAGAAAATATGCCCATCGCACTTGCTCAACGCGCTGACAGCGATCGCCAGGGTACAGCACCGGTCTCATTCGGTAAAATCCTGGTGGCGCTTGATCAGTCAGACTATGCCAATCAGGCTGTCAACGAGGTCATCAGCCTGACCGGGCCGGTCAGCGGAACCATCACCGGTATCCATGCCTATGCAGCAAAAATGCATGATCGCCGGTTCAAACAAATGGAAGGTGGCCTGCCAGATCGTTATCGTTATGAAACCGAAATGGAACACCAGCGCGATGTACATGAAGACTTGATTGGCAAGGGTCTTGGTATCATTTCGGACAGCTATCACGATAACGCCCGGATCCGCTGCGACAGGGCCGGTGTTGCTTTTCATCGGTTAAGCCCCGAGGGCAAAAACTATGCCTGTATCATCGAAGCAGCCAACACTGGAAAATTTGATGTTCTGGCGCTTGGTTCGCGCGGCCTGGGAGCCGTTGCCGGCAGCACCATAGGCAGCGTTTGTGAACGGGTAGTACGGCGTTCACCGATCGATGTTCTGGTAATAAAAGACCGGCATCTGAAAATTGGTGATGGACCCATCGTTGTTGGCATTGACGGTTCTGACCAGTCCTTTGGCGTTCTTAAAACGGCCATGGCTATAGCACGCCAAACCGGTACTGTGGTTCATGCGCTGGCAGCTTATGACCCCTATTATCACTATGTCGCATTTAACAAGATTGCTGATGTTTTATCCGACGAAGCAGGCAAGGTTTTTCGGTTCAAAGAGCAAGAACAACTGCACGAGGAACTGATTGATGACGGAATTGCAAAAATCTATCAGTCGCATCTGGCGGTTGCAAGGTCGGTTGCCGAGGAAGAAAATATTGAAATTGTCACCGAACTGGTAGCTGGTAAACCGTTTCAGGCGATCAGAAAATACGTTGAAGACGTCAAGGCAAGCCTTTTGATGGTTGGCAAGACGGGCGTTCATGCTGACGAGGGCCTTGATATTGGCGGCAACACCGAAAACCTTTTGCGTGTTGCCCCCTGTCATGTGTGGATCGGGCAAGCAACGCATTTTCCTTCCCTAGATGTTATTGCTCAAGAAACAATCATGTGGTCAGAGGAGGCCGATGCAATGATGTCCCGGGCGCCTGATTTTGTGCAAGGGATGGCCCGCACCGCCATCATTCGCCAGGCCCACGAAGAAGGTCACACTTTTATTACGAGCCGCTTCGTTGAAAGTGTGATGAAAAAAATGATGCCGGGTACTTCAGGTGGCGCAAAAGCAGGCAAACCCTCGACACCAGATGAAAAGAAGTTCAAAAAATTTGACTGGAGTGATGAAGCCACAGCCGTCCTGAATAAAATTAGAGACGGCGGCGTTCGCGAAAATGTCCGATTGCGGGCTGAAAAATATGCCCGCCGGGATGCGGCAACCATTATCCTGCCAAACCATGTCAAACCGTTTGCCGAAGACGCCCAAGAAGAGGCGTCAGGCCTTGAATGGGCTGCTGCCTATTTGGCTCGTTTGCAAAGAGTTCCAGAAACGTTTCGTGGCAAGGCGCGCCAAACCATTGAAGATTATGTTCGCACTCAAGGTCAAAACCGGGTGGATGGCGAGGTGGCAGAAGGAGGCTTTGCCGCCGCCCGAAAAGTAATGTGTCCTGAACCTGAGGCCACCGAATATCCAAAAAATCATGGCCCAAAAGATCATGGCCCAAAATATCATGGCAATGGCAAGCACAGTTGAACCACCATTTCTGGTTGCTCTCAATCTGACCAGGCGCTGCAATCTGTCTTGTGCACATTGTTACCTTGACGCTGAAATTCTTAAAAATGGCAGCACCGACGAACTGTCAACCCAGGAAGTCAAAACGACCATTGATGATATCGCTTCTCTTGGTTCTGAATGTATGATCGTACTGACTGGCGGTGAGCCTTTATTGCGTTCTGACATCGAAGAACTGGCCACTCATGCCAGCCGCCTGGGGTTGATGGTGGTGGTCGGGTCCAACGGTCTGACACTGACCCGCAAACGCGTCAAAAGCCTGCAAGATGCCGGTGTGGCAGGAATTGGCTTGAGTATCGATTCCCTTGACCCCCAGACCCATGATGACTTTCGCGGCCGCAAAGGGGCCTGGCTAAAAACCATGGCGGGCCTTGATGCCTGTAAAGCTGAAGGGTTGGCCTTTCAAATTCATTTCTCGGTTACCGATCACACAGCCCATGAAATTGATAACATGATAAGTTTTGCCAGAGACAGTGGCGCGCTGGTCCTTAACGTGTTCTTTCTGGTCTGCACCGGTCGCGGTGAAAAATACACCGACATTTCAGTTGATAACTATGACCGGGTTCTCAAGCGTGTGGTTGAAGCAGCTCGTGAGGAAAAACAACTGATGATCAGGGCAAAATGCGCCCCCCATTTTAAACGCCTTGCCATGCAACTTGACCCTGAATGGCCGATCACGATGGCCCATGGTTATGAAGCAGGTGGCTGTATTGCCGGAACCCGCTATGCCCGCGTTACACCGCAAGGTGAGATGACACCCTGCCCATTTATTGAAACCTCGGGCGGTTCAGTGCGTGAAAAAAGTTTTGTCGAAATTTGGAACAATGCCGAAATTTTTCACCAGTTGCGCAACCTTAAACTGGAAGGTCGCTGTGGAGCCTGCGAATACCAAAAACTTTGCGGTGGTTGCCGGGCCCGCCCACTGGCGCGCTCAGGCAATTTAATGGCGGAAGATTTTTTGTGCTCTTACCAACCATCAGGTGGTGCCATCATTGAAACACTGGCACCATCACAAACCACACTTGAATGGAGTAGTGACGCCGAACAGCGCATTGCACGGGTGCCGGGTTTTGTGCGTTCCATGGTTAAAAAACGGGTGGAAGCTGACGTCCGCTCCAGAGGGGGCAAAATTGTGACGGGCCAAGACATCTCACGTCTGGCGGCAGAGCGATTTTCTGACGGATTGCCTCCGGGTTTGAAAAGGCCATCGTTAAAATGACCTACGACGTGGCAATCATTGGTGGCGGAATTTCCGGCCTTGCGACTGCTTATAGTCTCCAACTGCAAGGCTATAGTGTTGTTGTTCTTGAGCGCCAGCAACAGGTGGGCGGCAACGCGATATCGCAAAACATAAATGGCTTTTTGATGGAGCACGGGCCCAGCACGCTAAATGCAATGGTGCCCCAGGCCCGCCAGTTGGCAACAGAACTTGGCCTAGCGGATCAACAAATTGAACTGGGGCAAGGGGTTACCAAGCGTTACTTGCGCAATGGCGATAAACTCCATGGCATATCGACAAGCCGTGTCGGGTTTTTGTTGTCACCTTATTTGTCTGTCGGCGGTCGACTGTCCTTGTTGACAGAGATTTTCCGATCAAGAAAAATTGGCACCGAAGATGAAACCGTTCATGCCTTTGTCTCGCGCCGGTTCGGCCGTGAATTTGCCGACAAGGTAATGGCGCCCCTGACTGCAGGCATGTTTGGTGGCGATGCCAAAAACATGTCTGTAGCCGCGGTTTTCCCAACATTACTGGAAATGGAACAACGTCATGGATCAATTACCAGGGGTATAATCAGAGCCAAACGCAACAGCGAACCGGCAAAACGTTTGTTCTCATTCAAAAAAGGCGTGGCCAGCCTGCCCCTTGCTCTGGCCAGCGCACTGGGAACATCAATTCAAACCGGAGTAGCGGTAAAATCACTAAACCAACGCGGAAATGGTTACGAAATTCAAACGCACCGTGAGGGAAACCTGTTGGCCAGATCAGTTGTTCTGGCTGTGCAGCCCCATGTGGTTGCCCAGCTAATGGAAAAGTTGGATGAGCCCTGTGCGACTATAACCGCACAAATCGATGCGCCGCCAATGAGTGTGGTGTTTCTGGGGTATCATCGCAGCCAGATTGCTCATCCACTCGATAGTCTGGGTTATATGAGCCTTCAAAACACCGGCGGGCTGATCACCGGAGCGCAATTTTCTTCAACCATGTTTGCCGACCGGGCGCCCGAGGGGTTTGTTTCGATTGCAGCTTATGTCGGTGGTGTGAGCAACCGCGCTGCCGCAGGACTTCCGGCCAAAGAACTGACAGAAATTGTGCAGAACGAACTGCAAGCGTTATTGCAGATCAAGGGACAACCGGTGTTATCGCGATGTCGCCAATGGGCCCGCAGCCTGCCGCAATATGAACTCGGGCATCTCAAAAAAGTAGCTGTTTTGAACTCACTTGCTGAGCGTCATCACGGTTTATACCTGACCGGAAATTATCTTGCCGGGGTATCCATGGCCAGTTGCATTGGTCAAGCCCGCACTACAGCAGGAAGAGTAGGGCGGTTTTTGCAGGGTGTTGCCGAGCGTCCGTCGGAAAAAATCAATGCGGGATAAATTGTAGAACATCGCCCTGGCGCACCTTGGACAAACCCACTGGCAAAACTACAAACCCGTCAGAACTTACCAATGGCAATAATGTTGCTGAACTGGCTTTTTTAAAGGCTTTGACAATCGGGATGCCCGCGGGCGTTTTCCCGACAACTTTTGCCGGCACATATTCTTGTCGGGCAGACGAGCGTTGCCGGCTAAACTGAGCTTGGCAAGGGTAGGAGGTGATTGCCCGCGGTGCATTGTCGGCCAACTTGTCAATGATTTCCCGCCCGATCAGGATTTGATTGATAAAAGCAGCGACAGGATTGCCCGGTAATCCGAGGAAAATTGTTTTGCCGATGGTCCCGACCGTCACGGGTTTCCCCGGTTTGATGGCGACTTTCATCACATGCAACTGTCCACCAAGATCGGTAACAATTTTCGGCATGTGGTCTTCGTCACCCACCGAAACACCGCCGGTTGTAATGATAATATCGGCCATTTCCGCCGCTTTGGCAGTGGTGGATTTTAATAATTCAAAATCATCCCTGATGGTGCCGAGGTCGAATACCTCAATAAAGGGCTGGTTAAGTTGACTGGCAAGGGCATAACGGTTTGAATTGTAAATCTGGCCAGTCTGTAAAACTTCACCGGGCAGACGCAATTCTGATCCGGTCGAAAATATTGCCACTCGCACCTTGCGTCGCACCGATGTTTCAGCGATGCCCTGGGCAGCAAGCATGGCAATATGGCGGGCATCAAGCAATGTTCCGCTAGCAACAACCAGATCGCCTTTTTTGCAATCTTCACCAGCCAGGCGAATGTTTGTACCGACCTTGGGGCGGTTATCAAAAACGATGTGATTGTCTTTGACCTGAACATTTTCCTGCATGATCACGGCGTCATATTGTGGGGGCACAAGCGCCCCTGTGAGTATTCGAAGAGCGCTATCAACCACGGTACCACCGGCAGTGATATCCCGGTCACCTGCTGCCATTCGACCGGTTACTTCCAGACGGTAAGGTCCTTTGTCATTCAGATTTTCAGTGTTGACTGCGTAGCCATCCATAGCCGAGTTGTTAAAGTTTGGCAGGGGAAACCCGGCATGAATATCGTTGATCAAACTGCGACCCTGAAGCGCTGACAGGCTAACAGTTTCAAAACCCTCAACCGGTTTTGCCAGTGCCAGACCTTTTGCCACGGCGACATCAATCGGCAACAGATTATCCCCGCCGCAACAATCGTCTGGTTGAGTTTTCAAGAGCTGAACAGATTGATTTTTCATTGCATATTCACCTTTAGATGTAATGGTTTGCCGTTCGCAAGCTGGCGCAGCATTGGTTCATTGGTAATGTGAATTTCGTCGGCATCACTATAGGTAATCAGTCTCATGTTTTTGAGTTTGGAAAATGCCCGCGAAAGTGTTTCTGCCCTTAAACCCATGTAGTCTGCAATGTCCGTACGTCTGAGCTTGAGGTGGACTGTTAGCGCCCGACCCAGGTTTGCCCTCTTGCGGTTTTCCAGAATGAAAGAGGCGAGTTTTTCGACCGCTGACTTGCGGGCCAGATCAATACTGTGCTGGGACGCATAAAATAGTTGTCTGGCGCTGATAGCTGACTGTTCTTGTTGAAATTCCTGGTCTTGTCGTTGCATTCTGTCATAGTCTTCGCCGTTAAACAGTTTGACGATCACCGGCAACAGGCAAATAGCCCTGCCTGAAACACTTCCCAGATGCCGAAAATCGATGACTTCACCGGCAAAATAGACGATCGATATAGTCTGACGTCCGTCACCGAGTGTGTGCTGGAGTCCGATCACACCTTTGCTGATCATAAGAATTGGCAGGTTTTGAAAGGCCTGCTGGTCCAGCACCGTGTCTTGGGGGAAAGAGTTGATTGTCGGTTTGTTCCGCCAGGCTTTGTTTGCCAGGCTGTTTGAGCTTGCGTAGTTTTCGATACAGGCGATCTGGACCATTTTTTCTTACCAGGTTTGCAACGGTTGAACCCCCTTCAACCGGATTGAGTTTTAAACTGGTTGGCACTGTAGGCCCCATATGTAACGCTAGTATTTCGCCCGGCTGCTCAAATGTGAAGAAATGTAACAAATTGTAACGCGATTGTTTCTGACCGGCTACTTTTCCGCATCGTTTGGCTGGAGCAGAGAGTGAACGGTTTTCGCCAATAATTCCGGTTCGAAGGGTTTTTCAATAAACCGGGCAAATTTTAAATTGCCAAGTTCCAGCCCAACGGGCTGATAAGCAGAATAAACAATGATCGGGCAATCTGGCCGAAGTTGGCGCGCGGCCTCGCAAACTTCCTGACCGCTTATTTCAGGCATCACCAGATCGGTTATTATCAGATCAAATTGTTCAGGAGCTTTGGTAAAAATTTCAAGGGCTTTGCGCGGGTCGTCAAACGCCTCAACCTGATAATTCAGCCGCCGCAGGATACTGGCACAGGTTGCCATGACTTCTGGTTCATCATCGATCAGCATAATTTTGCCACCGCTACTGGTCAGATCTTCAATAACCGGTTTCTCCGTTGGGCCGGTTTTTGCTTCCGGCATAGTGAGCAAGAACTGGCAGCCTCCAGGAGGTTTGCTTTCCAGAGTAATTTTACCGCCCATTTCATTTACGTGGCTGGCAACAACAGACAGGCCAAGGCCGGTTCCTTTTCCGGCCCGTTTGGTGGTAAAAAATGGTGTGAAAACGTCGTCTTGCAACTCGGGCGGAATGCCTGGCCCATCGTCAGTGACACTGATAATCACTTGGGGTTGATTCCCGTCAGTCGCTTCCTGACGGTAGGCTTTAACTAAAACAGTTCCTCTGGCCGTTCCAATTGCTTCGGTTGCATTCACACACAAATTCATCAGCACCTGGTGTAGTCTGGTGGGGTCGGCGTAAACAGCCAGTTGGTCGTCTTCCACATCATAATCCAGTTTTATATTGGGTTGCGTCGAAGCTCGGATCAGACGTAAAATTTCCTGTATCAGTTCACCAACTGGCAGCCCGGTAGCTTTACCGGGCTGTTGGCGGGCAAAGGCCAAAATCTGACCAACCAGATGTCTGGCGCGTTTGGCCGCGATTTCGATTTGCTCCAGTTCCCGGGCAAATTCACCCTGGGCCGGGGCATCAAGTCTGGCCAGATGAACATTTCCCAAAATAGTTGTTAAAACGTTGTTGAAGTCATGTGCAACACCGCTGGCCAGCAGGCCGACCGCTTCCATTTTTTGGGCCCGCAAAATATGTTCACGGGCCTTTTTGTGTTCGGTAATATCTTCACCCAGCCCGATAAAATGCGTGATCTTGCCGGTGTCATCGCGCAATGGCAGAATGACCGTTTCGACCCAGTAACTGCTGCCGTCCTTTTTGAGGTTGCGAAAAGTGCCTTGCCATTTTTTGTTGCCCTGCAACTGGGCAGAAATATCGGCATAAGCTGCCACAGAAATGTCGCCCGATTGCAGGAATTTTGGCGTTTGCCCCAAAACCTCATTGAGCTGATACCCGGTTAACTCGCAGAATTTTTTGTTGACGTATTCGATTTTTTGCAAAGTGTCGGTTATAATGATTGTTGCCGGGCTTTGATCAACGGCGCGCTGAAACTTCTTGGCCACAAGTTCGGCAGCACGTCGATCATCCAGTTCATTGGAGAGTTTGGTGATGGTTTGGCGTAGTTTCCGTAGCAGCAAAAAAAACATGCCATACAACATCGTTGCCACTACAGCCAGAACCCCAACAAAAAAGAACCCGGTCTTGACCAGCCGGTTGCCCTCAACAACTGCTTCGGATATGGAGCGGGCGGCTTCGAGCCGTTTGATCTCCAAATATTTGTCCAGCGCTAGCATGGCACTGATGGCCTTGGTGTCATCGACTTTTACCAGCAAGTCGGTTTTGGATGGTGGCCAGTCTTCGCGCGCGGCCTGTTTTGCCACAGAAATCTTTTCCTCATAAGTCCGGATGGTTTTTTCAATTATTCCGAGTTTGCCAAGCTCGTACTCACTGGCCCCGCTTTTTTTGTACTCCTGGACTGTTGCGTGAAAATTTTTCAGTTGAATATTTAGCCGGGTGAGATAGGGCGGCTCTTTTCGCAAAACATAGTTTTTGAAGTTGTGAATTATGCCACCGTAACCAAGGTGAGCCCGTATTTGGCTAAGTAACTCGCCGCGTTTTGCAGCATGTTCAGTGTAGGTTTGCCAGCTTCTGTCGACATTGTGAAAACGCTCTCTGGTCTGCTCGCCGAGGTACATGCCGACCAGCACTGTCGAAATCAGAAGCACCGCGGCTGCCAGCCCGGAAAGTACGAAACGCAGGGGTAATTGTTCAGGTTTTAATACCGGGTTCATCTTGCTATCTGGTCATAAGCATGACACCATGGCAAGATCAAAAACAAATCCAGTTCTGGCGGAAACACACATCAAGTGTGAAAATTCCTGCCCGGAATATTTTCCAGGTTTCAAAGTTCCCATGAGAGAAAAAATTCTCATCGTCGATGATGATCCCCAGATCACTTCGTTTCTTTCCCGATATCTCGAAAAACAGGGTTTTGTTGCTCTTTGCGCAAGTTCCGGGCAGGAAATGAGCGAGGTTCTGGCGCGCGAAAAAGTTGATTTGTGCGTGCTCGATGTCGGATTGCCCGATGCTGACGGCTTTGAACTGACCCGGGAAATTCGCCAAACTTCAAGTCTGCCGATTATTGTGCTGAGTGTACGAAATGAAGCGTTCGACCGGATTTTCGGGCTGGAATTTGGTGCTGATGATTACGTAACAAAACCCTTTGAGCCGCGCGAACTTGTTGCCCGCATTCGCACGGTTTTAAGACGCACTGCCAGCGAAGAAACAGCCCCTTCAGGCGGCGCGCGCAATACCGAACTGGTGAAGTTTGGTACTTGGGTCATGAACATTGGTACCCGCACACTTGAAGATGCCAAAACCGGAGCCAGCGCCGGCCTAACCAGCATGGAGTTTGACCTTCTCAGGTCACTGGTGGAACATCCAAAAACCGTTTTAAGCCGCGACCAGTTGCTTGATTTCATTCGCGGTCAGGCATTTGCAGTGGGGGATCGTGCGATAGACGTCCATATTATGCGATTACGGAAAAAAATAGAACCCCAACAAAGCGAACCGCGCTATATCAAAACTGTTCACGGTATCGGCTATTATTTCGTCAACGATGTTGAGCGGTCCATCAAATCGGGATGAATGTCCAAAATTGAAGTTTAAGGGGCATTGTCAGAGGAAATTAACTTGAGCTCTGTTTGCACTCCTCGTAGGCTTTATAGTTGAAAAGTTCGTTCCGCGACTTCAAGGCTTCTCTCGAAATCATCCGCTTTGGACCTGTCACGTCTTTATGCCGCTCACCTTCGCCATTTTCGTTTGTGATAACTTCTTTTGCGTATGCTGCAAGCAGGGTGGAAAATTTATTCTAATTGTTTTTGGGGCGGTAGCCTTCAACGACTCGAGACAGGGTTTGTCTGGCGTTGGCAACATTGTTTTCCACAATTGCATTCATCAGACTGTCCAGAACTTTTTGTAACCCTTTTCCCGATAGATGTTTTTCATGGGCGCGCATAATTTTGTGATGGGAAGTTTTGGTGGCTGTTGCATCAATGAGCAGCTCTTCATACAGTTTTTCACCGGGCCTGAGGCCAGTATAGATAATCTCAATATCGCCGTCCGGATTGTCATCGTCTTTGACTTCAAGGCCACTCAGGCGGATCATGTTGCGGGCCATGTCTTCGACTTTGACCGGTTGGCCCATGTCTAGAACAAACAGGTCGCCGCCATCGGCCATCATGCTTGCCTGGATAACCAATTGGGCTGCTTCTGGAATTGTCATAAAATAACGTGTTATTTTAGGGTGGGTCACGGTGACCGGACCACCGTTTTTTATCTGCTCATTAAATACCGGGATTACCGACCCTGAGGAAGCCAGTACATTACCAAAACGAACCATGGAAAAAATTGTCTCAGGGTACTGTTCCTGTAGATCCTGACAGATGATTTCAGCCAAACGCTTGCTTGCACCCATTACATTGGTTGGACGTACTGCCTTGTCGGTCGAGATCATGACAAAGCTTTTAACACCCATGAGTGCAGAAGTTTCTGCCACAGTTTTGGTGCCAATTACATTGTTGCGGATACCCTCGAGAACATTTGCCTCTACAATTGGTACATGTTTATAAGCGGCAGCATGAAAAACGATCTGGGGCTGATATTTTTCAAAAACCCCGGTCAGCCGTTGGCTGTCGCCTACCGATCCCAGAACAGCATGTAACGAAACGTTTGTATTGTGAGATTCGTTTAACGTCTGAAGTTCACGTTCAATTGTATAAAGAGCCAATTCGCTGTTCTCATACAAAACCAGTGATTCTGGTTTGGCCAAAAGGATCTGACGAGCCAATTCAGAGCCGATTGATCCACCGGCACCAGTGATTAGCAAACGGTTGCCGGAGATGTCTTTTTGAGCCTTGTCATCCAGAAAATCAACAACACTCCGGTTAAGGATTTCAGTAACTTTGGGGACACGCAACTGATCTACAGTGGCCAGCCCGCTGGCCAGTTCATGCAGGGAAGGGACGGTTAGAACCTCCACATCAAACTGTTTCAGGAAAGAAAAAATTTCAGCCTGTTCCCGGCGGCTGCTGGAAGGGATGGCCAGCAGTATGTTTTTGATTTCATATTTGGCAATGATTTTGCCAATTTGTTTGCGGTTGTAAACTTTGCGCCCGTCGATTACTGATTTGCTCAATTGCGGGTCGTCATCTATGTAGGCCACATGCCGATAAGCATCTGATGTGTTTAGTGCAGTGGCCAAATGGGTGAATTGTTGATGCGACCGGTATATGGACAGGCAGTAACGAATTGAATAGAAATGGATGATGGCATGAATCGCTTTTTGAGAATGATTGAAGATAAATCGGCGGTAATTGGGATACTGGGATTAGGCTATGTGGGCATTCCGTTAGCGCTTTCAGTTTCATCTGCTGGATTCAGGGTGCTGGGCTTTGATGTGGTTGCTGAAAGGGCAAATGAGTTGAATAAGGGTGAAAGTCCGATCAAGCACATTGAAGGGTCAGATATTGTGGCCATGCGAGCTGGGGGGTTTGAGGCTACGACCGATTTTAGCCGGGCCGGTGAGTGTGATGCCCTGATTATCTGTGTTCCAACCCCGCTTGACAAAATGCGTGAACCAGATCTTAGCTTTGTTGTTGCAACAATGGAATCTATCGCTCCCTACATGCGTAAGGACCAGTTGTTATCGCTGGAAAGTACGACTTGGCCTGGTACCACGCGGCAAGTGCTGTTGCCTTATGTTGAAAAAGCAGGCCTGCAGGTAGGAAAGGATTTTTTTCTGGCCTATTCGCCTGAACGAGAAGATCCCGGTAATGTCGACTTTACCACCCGTACCATTCCCAAAGTTGTTGGCGGCTGCACCAGTGAGTGCCTAGAGGTTGGTACGGCCCTGTATGAAACATTCATAGAAAAAGTTGTGCCAGTTAGCTCAACTGATGCAGCGGAAATGGTCAAACTTCTGGAAAATATTCACCGGTCGGTAAATATCGGCTTGGTGAACGAAATGAAAATTGTTGCCGATGCCATGGGACTGGATATTTTTGAAATCATTGATGCGGCAGCGACCAAGCCCTTTGGATTTACGGCTTATTATCCTGGTCCTGGTATTGGCGGGCATTGTATCCCGATTGACCCGTTTTACCTGACGTGGAAAGCTCGCGAATACGGTTTGCATACTCGTTTCATCGAGCTTGCCGGCGAAGTCAATGCCGCAATGCCGCAATATGTCGTCGACAAAACCGTGAAGGCACTCAATGATGCTGGAAAACCAGTAAAAGGTGCCAAAATATTGGCATTGGGTATAGCCTACAAGCGAGATGTTGATGATATGCGAGAAAGCCCGGCGGTTTTTGTTCTGGAGTTGTTGCGCGAGTGGGGGGCCGATGTATCATACAGCGATCCCAATGTTTCGGTCTTTCCAAAGATGCGTGAGCATAGGTTTGATCTGAAATCTGTTGACCTTACACCGGAGAGTTTAGCTGGATTTGATGCGGTCATTTTGTTGACTGACCACAGCAGCTTTGATTATGATATTATTGCAAATTACGCACCAATCCTTATCGATACACGGGGGGTCTATCGTGACAAAGGTGATCGTGTTATTCGAGCTTGATTACATGGTAAAATTTATAGCTAGACACTTACATCGCATTTTGAATTTAAAGACATGAGAAGGTTATTTTCGTGATGAGCAATGACATTTCGGTTGCGGTAATTGGTTGCGGTTACTGGGGCAAAAATTTGGTCCGTAAATTTCATGAACTGGGTTCATTAATAGCAATTTCGGACCCGGACGGTGATGTACAGCGCAAAATGACAGCCGAATACGGCGTTGTTGCTAGGTCGGTGGATGAGATTTTGACAGATGGTAAAATTGATGCTGTGGTGATAGCAGCTCCTGCTGAATTACATCATGAACTTGCCACCAAAAGCTTTGCTGCGGGCAAACATGTTTTTGTCGAAAAACCCATTGCTCTGACTCTGGAAGATGCTGCCAGCATGCATGATGCCGCGTTGCGAGCTGGCAAGATACTTATGGTTGGCCATTTGCTGCAATACCATCCGGCGTTTTTGAAATTAAAGGAATTGGCCAGAAGCGGGACGTTTGGTAATTTACGGTATCTGTATTCGCGCCGTTTAAACATCGGGAAATTGCGTACCCACGAAAATGTATTGTGGAGTTTTGCGCCGCATGATATCTCCATGATCCTGGCTCTGACGGGGTGTGAGCCTGACAAGGTAACGGGATTTGCTGGTAACTTTTTGCAGGAGTCCTTGTGTGACTTTTCCACTATTCAGATGGAATTTTCCGGCGGTATTAAAGCTCACATCGAAGTGTCTTGGCTAAACCCGTTCAAAGAACAAAGGCTGGTTGTGGTGGGAGAAAAATGCATGGCGGTATTCGACGATCAGGCACCGTGGGCGGAAAAACTCAAACTCTATGAGCACAAGGCAGAAATCATCAATGGAGAACCGGTGTTGGAACCTGTTGCAGCCAAGTCGGTTGCGATAGAACCGCTTGAGCCCCTGTTGAATGAATGTAAATATTTTCTTGAGTTTGTACGCAAAGGTGAAACACCTTATACCGATGGTCATGAGGCAATGGCTGTGTTACGCGTTCTGCGTGCTGGTGATGTCGTTTGAGATAATACGCCCCGGAGCATTGTTGATGGACTATTTTGTGCACGAGAGTGCTTATGTAGATGAAAATTGTGATATCGGAGTGGGCACCAAAATTTGGCATTTCTGCCATATTTTAAAGGGGACTACTATAGGTGCCAATTGTTCGCTCGGGCAAAATGTTATGGCTGGTCCCGATGTTGCTATTGGGGACAATTGTAAAATCCAAAATAATGTCAGCCTTTATAAGGGCATAATTCTGGAGCGTGGTGTATTTTGCGGGCCAAGTAGCGTTTTTACGAATGTATTGACACCGCGGGCGGAAATCGAACGCAAGGAAGAATTTGCACCAACGCTAGTCAGACTGGGTGCTACGATCGGTGCAAATGCTACAATTGTGTGTGGTAATACCCTAGGGACTTATTGCATGATCGCGGCAGGAGCAGTTGTAACCAGTGATGTCCCAGATTTCGCCTTGATGGCAGGTGTTCCAGCCCGCCGAATTGGTTGGGTCAGTCGCACGGGAGATCAGCTCAGGGATAATCTGATTTGCCCACGTACCGGTGAAAAGTATGTTGAAACAAAATCGGGCTTAGTTCTCTCTAACTCAAAGTTGTAAAATTTATGAACGATATCGCATTTATTGATTTAAAAGCCCAACAGGCCTTTCTTGGCAATCGTATTAACGAGGCTATTGAACGGGTGTTGGCGCATGGCCACTACATTATGGGGCCGGAAATCAAGAAACTGGAAGAGCAGTTGAGTGAATTTGCTGGAGCGGAAAGGGTGGTTAGTTGCTCGAACGGCACAGACGCTCTGCAATTGCCGCTTATGGCATGGGATATCGGACCGGGTGATGCGGTATTTGTTCCCAGTTTTACCTTTGCTTCAACTGCTGAAGTGGTGGCGCTGGTGGGGGCTACACCGGTCTTTGTAGAGGTGTTACCTGATACATTTAACATGGACCCCAAACGTCTTTTGGCAGCGATAGAAGAGATCGAGGCGGTGGGTAAATTGACACCGCGGGCGGTGATAGCCGTTGACCTGTTTGGCCAGATTGCTGACTATCCTGCGTTGAAGAAAATTACATCTGCTAAGGGTGTAAAACTGATTGCCGATGCTGCGCAAGGATTGGGTTCAACCCGAGAAGGCAAGCAGGCAGCTCACTGGGCCGATGTAACGACCACGAGTTTTTTCCCAGCAAAACCACTTGGTTGCTATGGCGATGGTGGTGCCGTAATTACCAACGACCACGGATTGGCGGATATCATCGAGTCCTTGCGTGTCCACGGTAAAGGAATTGATAAATATGACAATGTTCGCATCGGTATGAACGGACGACTTGATACGGTGCAGGCAGCCATCTTGATGGAAAAGCTGGCGATTTTTCCGCAAGAGATTGAAAAACGCAACCATATTGCGGCTCGCTACACGCATGCTCTGCACAACACTGTTACGACCCCATTTGTGCCTGATGGCGTAATTTCAACATGGGCGCAATATACAATTCTGGTTTCTGATCGCGGAAAAGTTCAGGAAAACCTCAAGCAAGCGGGCATTCCAACAGCAGTTTATTACCCAAAGCCTCTGCACCAGCAAACGGCATATAACAACTACCCGGTAGGCAACCAAAAACTTGAGATAAGCGATGACCTTGCCAACAATGTCCTAAGCCTGCCTATGCACCCTTATCTGGAAGATGACGTGATCGACTATATTGCCGGTGAGGTTTTGGAAGCTATTGGCTTGGGTAAAGAGTAATATTCGTTTTGCTGGATTTTTTTTGCAATCCCTTCACGACGACAAAGCTCGGTAATGGTTTCCTCACCGCGTAGGCATCCAGCACAATGCGGATTTTCTCCTCAGCTGAATACTGCTTACGCGTCACGGATGTCCTTGATGGTTTTCTCTGATGCGGTGCGCCGTGTCCCGTGTTTTTTCTCATCTTCGCTCCTTAATGGCTACGATGAGCTAAAAACACTCCCTTATGCAATACCGATAATCTGTTCCATAAGCGCTGACGTCAGACAGTTTTCACACTGATTTTGCCAAACTTTCAGTATTTATGCGAACTTTTCTCATCAGGCCCAATAGGGTTTGTTTTTCGTCTTGGGTAAAGCCTTTCAGCAAATCTTTTTCGCGCTGCCGGACCAGCGGCAGTACGGTTGTAAATGCCTGACGGCCCTTTTGGGTCAGGGAAAGCACAGCCCGGCGTTTGTCCAGACCATCTATATCCCGCCTTAAGAAACTCGTATTGTGAAGGCCCTTTATCGCACGGCTGACGACCACCTTGTTCATACCGGTGTGCGCGACAATTTCACTTGCAGACAGAGTGTGTTCAGAACCGAGAACGGCCATGGTGCGCCATTCGTTGACTGTAATGCCGAGCCGTTCTGTATAGATGGCAGCCAGTGAACCGCTAACGGCCAGGTGAAATGCATGTACCTGATAGGGAAAAAACTCATTCAGGTTGAAGCTTTCGGTTTTTTCAGGCAAATCGTTCATCGTCTTAATTTAGTTGCAGATGTGACTAAAAACAATACCATAGCATGTAGTTAAATAAATTTCTGGCAAGTACGGGATTTAAATTGATTTTTCCAGTTTTACCATATAGTTTCACATGTAACAAATGTTGAAACAGAAGGCAAAATGAAAAGCTGGATCGCAAGCGCCAACGTGCCGGATACGCATTTTCCGTTGCAAAATTTGCCCTATGGGGTTGCTTGTGTCGGCAACGGGAAAACCGTTTGCGTCAGTGTGATTGGTGATCTTGTGGTTAATTTGGCAGCGCTGGAAAGCGCTGGCCTGATTGTTGCCCGTCAAGGCAATGCGGTTTTCGATAACCCCTGCCTGAACGAATTTATGAGCCTTGGCAAAAACGTCTGGCAGCAGGTGCGTGAAGATTTGGCAGGACTTTTGGCGCAGGGCGGTAATGCTGTTCTGGAGAATAACGCGAAGTTGCGCCAACAAGTGCTGGAGCCAATGGCAGATGTGGCGATGCTGCTGCCGTTTGAGGTTGCCGAATACACAGATTTTTATGCCGGTATGCATCATGCAAAAAACATGGGTGCGATTTTGCGTGGGAGTGATGAATTACCAGCCAATTGGTTGCATATTCCCATCGGGTATAATGGCCGGGCATCAAGTGTGGTTGTATCTGGACGCGATATTCCTCGCCCGCTTGGACAGCGAAAACCGACCGGGGCTGATGTACCTGAATTCGGCCCAACGCAGCGACTTGATTTTGAGCTGGAACTGGGAGCTGTTGTTGGCACTGGCAACAGGTTGGGCCAACCGGTTACAATGGCTGAGGCCGAGGACATGATTTTTGGCTATGTGCTGCTCAATGACTGGTCGGCCCGAGATATCCAGAGTTGGGAATATCAGCCGCTTGGGCCGTTTCAGGGCAAGGCCTTTGCAACGACTATCAGTCCGTGGGTGGTCACAACAATGGCGCTGGAAGAATTTCGCTGCCCCGTACCAGCACGGATAAAAGAGCAATTACCATATCTAAAGGAAAGCATACCGGGGCTTTTTGATATTTCACTTGAAGTATCTCTGCAGCCGGCAGAAGCTGACCGCGCCACAGTAATTTCGCAGACCAATTATCACCACATGTATTATTCATCTGCCCAGCAGCTTTGTCATCATGCCATAAGCGGTTGCAAGATGAATACCGGAGATTTACTGGGTTCGGGCACTGTTTCAGGCCCCTTGCCAGGCGAACTTGGTTCGATGATGGAGCTTGGCCAGGCCGGAAGAGAACCCCTTGGGCTGGACACCGGACAAACGCGCAGCTTTATTGAAGATGGCGATACAATAACCTTGAGTGGTTGGGCGCAGGGTGATGGATATAAAATCGGGTTTGGGGAATGTACAGGCAAAATTATTCCCGCTGTGGAATTTGAAACTCAGGAGAACGTATAATGGCCAAAGGCTTTGCATCAACCGGTGATATGGCTGAAAAGAAAATCTCGTTTACCGAGGTGGGAAAAAACCTCTATGCCTTTACTGCAGAAGGTGACCCCAATACCGGGGTGATTATCGGTGATGACAGTGTGATGGTGATCGATGCACAGGCAACCCCGGTAATGGCCCAACTGGTTATTGATCGCATTCGCGGGGTCACAGACAAGCCGATCAAATATGTCACGCTGAGCCATTACCATGCGGTGCGGGTGCTGGGGGCTTCGGCCTATGATGCTTCTGAAATTATTGCTTCTGAAAAATGTCAGGCGATGATTTATGAACGCGGCCAGGAGGATTGGGATTCTGAATTTGGCCGCTTCCCGCGCCTGTTTGATGCCGCTGATTCCATTCCCGGTTTAACCTGGCCAACCATGACCTTCAAAACCCGGATGACCATCAATATGGGGTCGCGGCGGGTGGAACTTATGCATTTGGGGCGGGCTCATACAGCAGGTGACATTGTTGCCTGGGTGCCTGATGAACAGGTGATGTTTACCGGCGACATTGTTGAATATCATTCAGCTTGTTATTGCGGTGATGGCCATTTTGCCGATTGGGGCCCGACCCTTGATGCGATCAAAGCCTATCAGCCGAGGGCGATAGCACCGGGGCGCGGCGATGCGCTGGTTGGTACTGAAATGGTTGAAAAGGCGATTGAAAATACCCGCGACTTTGTTCAATCCACCTATCGTCCGGCCGCACAAGTGGCGGCTCGTGGCGGGACTTTGAAAGAGGCCTGGGATGCGGTGCGGGCCGAATGCGACCCCAAGTTCTCTGACTATGCAATTTATGAACATTGCCTGCCGTTCAATGTGGCGCGGGCTTTTGATGAGGCGCGTGGCATTGATAATCCGCGCATCTGGACGGCAGAGCGAGATCAGCAAATGTGGGCAGACCTGCAAGGGTAAGTTTCACTGGAAGCGGGAGACGCGATATGAAAAAAATCTTCGAAGTTCCCCTTTATCCCTATCAGCGCTCACCTGATCAGGACCGCAAAACGCCGGTTCGGCACCCGGTTATTGTGGTTGGCGCCGGACCGGTCGGGCTGGTTGCGGCGATTGATCTGGCCCTGCAGGATATCCCGGTTGTTGTTGTTGATGATAATGACAAGGTCAGCTGGGGTTCGCGGGCGATCTGTTTTGCCAAGCGCCCGCTGGAAATTCTTGATCGCCTTGGCTGTGGAGATCAATTTGTCGACAAGGGTGTGACCTGGAACACCGGTAAGGTGTTTTTTGATGGCGAAGATGTTTTCAAGTTTAACCTGCTCTTAGAAAGTGGCCACAAGCGCCCGGCATTTATCAACCTGCAGCAGTATTATTTTGAAGAATATCTGGTCAAGCGGGTCGAAGAACTTAAAGCTGCAGGCAAGCCGATAGAACTGCGTGGCAATCACAAGGTTATTGCCGTTGACAACCAGCCAGACCACGTAGTGCTGAGCCTTGAGACACCGGAGGGTTCATACAAACTGGAAGCGGATTGGGTTATTGCTTGTGATGGGGCAACATCACCCGTGCGCACCATGCTTGACCTTGATTTTGTCGGGCGAACCTTTGAGGATAATTTTCTGATTGCCGATGTGGTGATGGCAGCAGATTTTCCGACCGAACGCTGGTTCTGGTTTGATCCGCCATTTAATCGCGGTAAGTCAGCCTTGCTGCACAAGCAACCAGACAATGTCTGGCGGATTGATTTGCAGTTGGGTTGGGACATTGACAAGGATGAAGAGAAAAAACCGGAAAACGTTATTCCGCGGCTCAAGGCGATGCTTGGCGATGATGTAAAGTTTGAGCTGGAATGGGTGTCGATATACACGTTTCAATGCCGCCGGATGAAAAAATTTCGCCATGGTCGTTTATTGTTTGCCGGTGATGCGGCCCATCAGGTTTCACCCTTTGGCGCCCGTGGGGCCAATAGCGGGCTGGCTGATACTGACAATTTGTGCTGGAAACTCAAAATGGTAATTGAGGGTGCAGCGCCTGACAGTCTGCTTGATACCTATGACACAGAGCGGATTCATGGGGCAGATGAAAACATTCTCAATTCTTCGCGCTCCACCGATTTCATTACACCGAAATCTGAAGTCAGTCACCTGTTCCGTGATGCGGTGCTTGATTTGGCCCGGATTTGTGAATTTGCCCGCCCGCTGGTTAACTCGGGGCGTTTGTCGGTACCGTGCACCTATGATGGTTCGCCCCTGAACGGTCCTGATGATGATCAGATGCCCTGGCGCACTCGACCCGGGTCGGCAGCTGTTGATGCGCCAATAGATGATGGCTGGCTGCTGGACAGGCTGGGCAACAAATTCCAGCTTTTGGTTATTGGAACTGATGCGCCCGAGACTCTGGAAGTTGATGGCATAAAAGTAGAAACCCTCAAACTTGAAAAAAATGAAGAACTTGCGCAGCGCTACCTGGGGGAGAGACCATCGGCTGTTTATTTGATGCGCCCCGACCAGCATGTGGCCGGGCGCTGGCCGGTTTTTGACCAGAACGCTGTAGCTGACGCGGTACGAACAGCGACCGGAAACTGATTGGAGCAGACATGAGCAAACTTATCACCACAGCCAATCTTGCTGATCCTGACGAATTTTATGCCCGATTGCTTGCACTGCATGAGGGACATGACAAAAAAACCAGCGATGCAATAAATGCGCGGCTGGTCCTGTTGCTGGCCAATCATATTGGCGATGGTGACGTTTTAGACGAGGCGTTTGGCCTTGCTGTTCCTGGCGACCCTGCCATGCCTGAAGGAGAAACCAATGAAAATTGAGCAAATTCATCACGTTGCCTACCGTTGCAAAGACGCCAAAGAGACCGTTGACTGGTATGTTGAAAACCTCAACATGGATTTTGTCCTGGCCATTGCCGAAGACAAAGTTCCCTCAACCCATGAACCTGACCCCTACATGCATGTTTTTCTTGATGCGGGCCAAGGCAATGTATTGGCTTTTTTTGAGTTGCCAACCAAACCGGAAATGGGCCGGGATCCCAACACACCTGAATGGGTGCAACATCTGGCATTCAAGGTCAAAGACCGACAGACACTGATTGCGTTCAAGGAAAAATTGCAAGCCAATGGTGTGGATGTGCTCGGGATCACCGATCATTCGATTTTCCATTCTATTTATTTCTTTGACCCCAATGGTCATCGGCTTGAGCTTGCCTGTCCTGACCCCGAAGAAGAAGCCATGTTGAAAAAACTGGATGGGGTAAAATGGGATATGCTTGAAGAATGGTCAAAAACCAAAAAAGCCCCAAAACATGCTGACTGGATGCACAAGAAAGAGCTGTCAGGTGCCAGAGAGTAAAAGACATCAAAACGGGGTAATTAGACTGTAATTGCAAGGATTGAACCTATGGTCAATTTACCATAGACTAACTGTTGTTTCCCGGTTAACTTTAAATTTTCCCGATAATCAGGTAAATTACTCTTTAAATGAATAAGCTTTTTGCCAGTCTTTTAATTGTTATTTATGTCGCGATGAGTGCGGTTGCCCATGGCACGCCCCATCAGGTTTTGCAAAATGTTGAGCAATCAGACCGCAATCTGGCAACTAATGCCTGTTTGGATAATACAGATTCCCTTACCCTGACCTGCAATGGCATGACAAAAAAAACAACGTATTGCGATTCATCGCATTGCGCATTTCATTTTGTTTTTTTGAGTGAGGCAACCGCTGAAAATGTTTATGATGCCGGGCACAATCATTTAATACCGCCGGACATACAGCTGGTTGCCCTTTTGTGGCAGTCCAAGAAAAAGCCTCCGCGGTTTAATACGTGAATTGCTTCAGGCACACTCAATTTTTATGAAATTTCCATTATAATCAAACAGGATGAAATCATGTTAAATAGAAGAACAATGTTGACCCTTGCTTTTGCATCAGTTCTTAGCCCCAACGTGGCTTTGGCCCACCGCAGAAAGCCATTTAAACTTAACCCCAAATTTGAACCCCAAATGGTGAGCTACCCCGGTTACCCGGTTGGTACGTTAATTGTCGATCCCAGAAAGCGGTTTTTGTATCTGGTCGAACAGCCAGGGCGTGCCCGTCGTTATGGTGTTGGCGTAGGCCGGGCCGGACTGGCGTTTCGGGGACGTGCAATTATTGCTCGAAAAGCTGAATGGCCACGCTGGACACCGACAAAAAACATGATCAGACGTGAGCCTGGAAAATATGCCCGCTTTGCCAAGGGTGTTCCAGGGGGCCTGAGCAATCCTCTTGGTGCCCGGGCGCTATACCTTTATCGCAATGGTCGCGATACCCTGTACCGTATTCACGGCACCACACAGCCATCATCAATCGGGCGGGCGGTGTCAAACGGGTGCATTCGTATGTTAAATGCCCATGTCAAAGACCTTTATAGACGGGTGCCAAGAGGGACCCGGGTTGTGGTTCTTTAAAGACCTGCGAAATTATGAGCGAAACCCCGGTGCAGCACGAAAGAGCTGCGCCGGACACACTGTACTTTTTATAAAAAAGACCGAACTTGTGTCAATTTGACAAAATTTTAAGTCTGCGTTTACGCTTACGTGTCAATTTGTTGGATGTAAAACGGGTTTGAACGGGGATGAAGTGAAGTGGGAGCTTTGCGCATTCTTGTTTGCATTCCGAAAATGACAACAACAATTGGTTCACCAGTCCCCCATGACACAACGTATTCTGATTATCGACGATGACCCGGCTCAATTGCGGATCCTTGAAGCAACGACCAAGCGTTTTGGTTTTACACCTTTTACAGCTGATGGTGGTGAGAAGGGTCTGGAAATTTTGGCCAGCAACACCGGGGCAACCATCGGCCTGATTATTCTTGATCTGGTCATGCCGGGTATGGACGGGATGGAGTTTCTCGAAAAACTGAGTATGCACCGCGCCGATATGCCGGTTATTGTGCAAACCGCGCAAGGTTCCATAGAAACTGTTGTCAAGGCCATGCGGGCCGGGGCTGATGACTTTGTCGTCAAGCCGGTTAGCCCTGAAAGATTGCGGATTTCCATTCAAAATCTGCTGAAGGTCAACAAGCTGACCGAAGAAGTAAAACGACTTAATTCCAAGGTGGCCGGCCTTTTAACCTTTGATGAACTGATTGCCTCCAGTCCGGCCATGGCCAATGTGATAAAACTGGGCCAGCGGGCGGCAAGCTCAAATATTCCGGTTTTGATTGAAGGTGAATCAGGGGTGGGCAAGGAAATGGTTGCCCGGGCCATCCAGGGCGAAAGCGACCGGGCTGGCAAACCATTTGTAACCGTCAACTGCGGGGCAATCCCGGTAAACCTTGTTGAAAGCATCCTTTTCGGCCATGAAAAAGGCTCCTTTACAGGTGCTGTGGCAAAACATATAGGCAAGTTTCAGGAAGCCAGCGGGGGTACCTTGTTCCTTGATGAAGTGGCAGAACTGCCCCTTGATATGCAGGTTAAGCTGTTGCGCGCGTTGCAGGAAGGTGAAGTTGATCCAGTTGGATCGCGAAAACCGGTAAAAGTGGATATCCGGCTTATTTCTGCCACCAATCGTGACATGATTGAAATGGTAAAGGCCGGGGAATTTCGTGAAGATTTGTATTACCGGCTGAATGTGTTTCCAGTGAACGTACCGCCATTGCGCGAACGGGTTGGCGATATCGCAGCGCTATGTGAGCATTTTATTATTCGTTTTGCAGCAGAAGAGGGCCGCAAGGTTCACGGGCTTGCACCACGGGCGCTCGAACTTTTAAAGGCCTATGCCTGGCCGGGAAACGTGCGGCAACTGGAGAATACGATTTTCCGGGGTATTGTATTGTGCGAAAGCGACATGCTGACTGTGGAAGATTTCCCGCAAATTGCTGCACTGGTTGATGGTTTTGATGTCACGGTGCCTGATGCACCCTCATTGGCGCCGGCACCGGTTCTACCTGCTGGAGAAGCTGCAATGATCGGGGCGGGCAATTCAGTGTCACCGGTTGGAACTGTGTCAGATGGTTCTGGTGTGGGTATTTCTGCAGTCACAGATGGTGGTCATATACGCCGACTGGAAGAAATAGAGAAAGACATGATTCGCCTGGCGCTGCATCGGTATCGCGGGCAAATGTCACAAGTTGCGCGTAAACTTGGCATTGGCCGATCCACTCTTTATCGAAAAATGCGGTCGCTAGGCCTTGAAGACCAGGCGTAAGTGTCTGCCCGAAAACCACATACCCTGCGTTAAAAATGTTACACATGGTGTTAAAGTAAAGCCTTGCTAATGGGCAATCTTGTAAGTGTTGATTGGCAGCGTTAATGTCCGGTCACAGATTTTGATGATTCCGGAGGTTTTATGTCTAAAGTTTTTACAAGCGCACTTGTTGCAGGTTTTACCAGCGTTTTGATCGCGTCAACGTCAATGTCTGTGCAGGCACAGGGAATTGAACGCGCGTACGGCTTTAACAATAAGAAACCGACGCAAAAGAAAAAAACCTCGTCTGACCGCCGCTTTAATCTGTTTGGAATTTTTTCCAATAGCAAACCCAAAGAAAAGCCGGTCAAACTTTCAAAAAAATTCAAGACAAAACCCAAGGTCAGGATCAGGACTTATACCTATCGCGCCACTCCTTTGGTGAGATTGGGAGATAACAGTTTAACGCAACCGGTTGTTGAAGCAACACTTTCTGGCCAAGTTAATATACTGGATGATTCTCTGGCCCAAACGATTTTTAATGTGCTGAAAGCTTCTGACTTGTCCACCAGAATGACAAAGCGCCAGCAACAGGCAATCGTCAAATTTTACAAGTCCCGCAACTTCAAATCTGTCTGGACCGACATGGATGGTGTGCTCGGGTCTGGCAAACAACTGTTGGCCCACCTTTCCAAAGCTGACGAGGAAGGCATGACCAGTGCAGATTATTTGCCAAGTGGTTTGTCCGGGTTTGGTGATGGTCTGGAAAAGGTTGAAAGCGATCTGGATTTGCTGGCGCGTTTTGATATTAACTTGACCGCGATGGCCTTGCGGTATGGGCAAAATGCTTCCGGTGGTAAAATTATCCCAAATCGATTGAGCAGTTACCACGACCTTGCGCCGCCAAAGGTTGATTCGAGCAAAATACTCAACGGCATTGCGCAGGCCGACAAGCCAGATAACTATCTGGCCTCGTTGCAGCCAACTCACAAGTCTTATGCTGCTTTCAAACGGGCGTTGGCCGCGTTAAACGACCAGACAGAAGAAAAACAATATGCTCAAATTCCCTCTGGCGACTTGATTAAAGCCGGCGGTTCAGACAAACGCATACCCCTTATTCGCGAACGATTGCAATCGGTTGGCTTGTTGGCCAAGTCACAAGAGGGTACGGATTTACAGCAAAACCAGCACAATGTTTATGACGAGCAACTTCGCGATGCTGTAAAGGCGTTTCAGAAATCAAAAGGATTATCGTCTGACGGTGTCATTGGCCGTCAGACAATTGCTGCCTTTAATGGCCGCAAGGATGTTAACAAGCGCAACAAACTGGTTATGAATATGGAGCGTTTGCGCTGGCTCCCGCGCAGTTTCGGCAACAAATATATCTTTGTCAATGCGGCGGCATTCAAGATGCAGGTCATGCGTAATGGAGCTGAGGCATGGCAGACCCGGGTGGTAGTCGGCAAACCGCAAAATCAAACCTCGTTTTTTATTGATGAAATGGAAACGGTGGTTTTCAACCCGTTTTGGGGCGTTCCGCGGTCGATTGTCAGGAGCGAAATGTTGCCGCGTTTGCGATCAAACCCTGGATATCTTGACCAAAAGGGGTTTGAGGTTTTTAACCGGAGTGGCAAAAAAATCAGCTCCAGCAGTGTGGATTGGTCCAGTTACGGCTCGAGGATTCCCTTTTCGGTTCGCCAACCACCTGGCGATACCAATGCACTTGGCAAGGTCAAGTTCATGTTTCCAAACAAGCACGCGATTTATCTCCATGACACACCGTCAAAAAAACTTTTCGAGCGTTCAAGCCGGGCCTTCAGCTTTGGTTGTGTGCGGGTGAAAAACCCACGGGTGTTTGCGCAAAACATTCTTGGCTGGAGTCGGTCAAAAATTGATCAGAAAATTGCATCACGCAGAAACAGTGCAGTGCGTCTCAAGCAGAAAATCCCTGTTTACATTACCTATTTCACCGCCTGGGCTGATGAAAATGGCAATGTGAAATATTTCAGAGATGTTTATGGGCGCGACAGGTTGCTCGATCGGGCATTAAATTCGATCAAAGTGGCGTCAAAATAGCCGATTTTAGAAAAATTATCCCTATTAACTGAGGGTTAAGCATATTCGGCCACAATCGGACCTGTTAATTGTTGCCTAAACTGTGCCGTAATCTTGTGGTCAAAGCCAAATTGATGTAGTGATACATGAAGATTTAGTAAGGAACCAAAAGGGGACCAAGGCACGGGGAATTTGATGGGGATCGGGGAAGCCTGATCGAGTGTGTAAAATTGAGTAAGCGTACCAACTTCGCAAACTATTTCCTTGCGTCTAAAACATCTATGATCAGCAGGTTTTTCAAAAAATCCCTTTTTGCTGTTTTTGTAACAGCGTTTCTGGCTGCCAGCCTGAGTACTGGCGCGCGTGCCGAGATTCGCACCCTTTCGCTGTATTCTATACATAATAAAGAATCCCTGACGGTTACCTACAAAAAGGATGGCCGATATATTCCTTCTGCCATGCAGAAATTGAACCGGTTTTTTAGAGACTGGCGCAATGATAAAGAGACCAGAATGGATCCGGTTACCATTGATTTACTGTGGGAACTGTACCAGGATTTGGGAGCAAAAAAACCGGCTCGGGTCATTTCGGCCCATCGGTCAGCAGCAACCAACGCCATGCTTCGCCGCATTGGCCGCAAAGTTGCCAGACGCAGCATGCATATCACCGGCAAGGCTATTGATGTTTCCTTTCCCGATGTACCACTCTCGCGGCTACGCGGCAGTGCTCTTGCTCGTCGGATTGGTGGTGTCGGCTATTATCCGCGTTCGGGCTTTGTTCATATCGACTCCGGTACAGTGCGTAACTGGCCCAGAATCAGCCCGTTGCGTCTGGCCAGCATTATCAAGAAAAACCGCTCGACAATTGGTGCCCGTTTTGGCCGCCGCTCGGCGCCAACCACGCTGGTGGCATCAGCAACGAAAAGGCCCTCAACAGGCCCGGTCAACATTATCCCGCGTTCATTCAGGCAAAAACCTGTTGCACGGATAGCAAGAATTCCGGTTCCGCGCCCGCGCCCGCTTGAAGTGGCAATGGCAGCAGCTGCGGCCGATACATTTATCCTGCCAGCAGCTGCTCCAGCAGGAAAACAGAATTTCAACCCGCGCCGTTCTCTCGTTGGAAATTCCATCGGTACATTGCTTGCATCCACCAATCTTGAAAATAATTCAACGGTCGTGGTTCAACGTACCAACAAAGCAGGCAAAAGCAGTTTTGTCGGCATGATACGGGCAGGTACGGCAACTGGAGTGCCCTTGCTTAAACCAATGCAAACCACCTATGCCGCAAATGAATTTTGGTGGTCTGGTGACATGAACAAGCTGATCAGGCGCGATGGCGCTCCGCGGCCCTTCCTTTTGGGTAACGAGGCCGAGGCAGCGACATCTGAAAGTGTGTTAACCGGCGCTGATAAATCAGCACTGGAAACCATGATTGCAGCACTGACCGGCAAAACCCCGCCCGTTGCGGCCTCGCGCGTAGTGCGCAGTGACAAAGGCGATAGCCTTATTGTTAACAGAGCGGCAAAAAGTGATATGTTTTCTACCCGGCCGACCAATCGAAATTGGCGCAAGGCACGCAAAGCCTCTGATAAATTGGTGGGTAATTTTGAAGCCATTCTCAAGTCGGCCGATCAGCCCATCGGGTTTGCTCAGTAAATCGCACGCCAGCTGATTATGGATGCACAAAACAAATTTCAGAGGCTCCAGTGGCCTCTTTTTTTTGAGGCATAGGTGAATGACTGAGAGATCAATCCTTATTACCGGCTGTTCCAGTGGTATCGGATTTACCTGCGCTCTGGGTATGAAGGAACGCGGATGGCGGGTTTTTGCCACAGCGCGCAATGATGCTGATCTTGCCCGTCTTGAAGAGCTAGGGCTTGAAGCGCTTTATCTGGATTATACCGAAGTAAAATCAATCGAAAATTGTGCCAATGAAGTCCTTGAACGCACCAATGGTCAACTGGATGTGCTGTTTAACAATGGTGCTTTTGGCCAGGGCGGTGCGGTTGAAGATTTGCGCCCGGACGTGCTGCGTTACCAGTTGGAAACCAATGTGATCGGCTGGCATGACCTGACCTGCCGGATCATTCCGTCAATGCGCAAACGCGGCTTTGGCCGGGTGGTGCAATGTTCGTCTATTTTGGGTTTGATCGCTCTTAAGTGGCGAGGTGCTTATAATGCGTCAAAATTTGCCATAGAGGCCTTATCAGACACCATGCGGCTGGAGCTTCACGGGACAGGGGTTTTTGTTTGTCAGATTGAGCCGGGGCCGATCCGCTCGAAATTTCAACATCACGCCATAACCAATTTTAAAAATACCATTGATATGGAAAACTCACCGCATCGACTTGAGTACCAAAAACAGATGGCTGGAAAATCAGGCAGATCGCTTGAAGGCTGGGGGCCGGAAACTCCGCAAGAATCGCGGGCTCGCAGCAGCAAGGGCTGGAAGCTGAAATCCCGACTGGGGCCTGACGCTGTACTGGATAAATTGATCCATGCAGCAGAAAGCACAAGGCCCAAACCGCGCTATTACGTTACTTTACCTACGCATTTGGGGGCTTTTGCCCGCCGGGTTCTGGCCGGGCGGTGGTTTGATGCCTTTTGCCGGAAAATTTCCTGAATGGTCAACCTGCTGCTTGTGAGCTGTTGATCATAGCGATCGCCTGGCGCAATTTCGTAATCTCCAGATCCAGCTGGTTCGCAGTGCCTTTGTCCCGATCTTCAGTTCTCCGGGCAGTTTCGATTTCCAACGCTGGAATTTGCATAACCGGATCACCGGTTAGGTTACTGGCTAAATCAGCAGAAGTTGATTGCACTTCAAAAGGCTGGGCAATCGGGTCGGGTTCTGGTGCGGTCGGTTCGCGGCGGCGTTCTTGGTCGTCATCCTTTTCGGCAGCCAGTGTTCCATCAAAGATCAGTTGCGATGTCGGTACCGCCGTTTCCTGGTCATGTTCATCATCATCCCTGATCAAAATTTCGCTTGGGACCACGCAAACTTCGCCGGGGTCTTCAGCCGGGTCGCCCCACGGCGATTGTGATTCTGCCATACCATACAAGCGACCTTGCAGGTAATTGACACCCCATGAGGACAGCAGTGCGGCATCTTCTTCATTTTCGACCCACTCGGCAACGATCTCGAGATCAAACTTTTTGGAAAGTTCGATCAGCGTATGAACGAAAAACTGATTGTCCTGACTGTTGGAAAGGTTCTGACAAAAGGACCCGTCAATTTTTACCTTGTCGACGTTCAGGAGTTGCAGGTTTTTAAAGGATGTAAAGCCAGCACCAAAATCATCAATAGCGACTTTGCAACCAAGGGTGTGCAATTTTTTGATGAATTCCACGGTGTGCTCAATGTCCTTAAGTACTACGGTCTCGGTTATTTCCACCGTCAACCGTTCGGTGACATCGCGGTTTTCCTCCAGGGTCTCAATCAGTTTTCCAACCCAGCGCGGATCGTTTGCAGTTACCCCGGAAAGGTTCATGGCAATTTTTGCTTGCGGGAACTGGCGTAAAGTGGTGATCACTTTGTTGACCACCAGCTGGTCGATGAGCCTGATCAATCCGAGTTTTTCAGAAATTGGCACCAAATGACCAGCGGCGATCAAGTCACCATCTTCGCTTTTCATGCGCAACAAGGCTTCGTAAAATTCAACCTCTTTGGTTGCTGCATTAACGACCGGTTGATAAGCCAGAGTGAATTGGTTTTCCTTGAGGCTGTGAACGATTTCGATGGCGCAGCGTGAGTTCAGCTGGCGCTCGGAAACCAGATCAGGTGAGGGTTGATAGACTACTACCGCGTCGGTTGGCAACCGGGTTGCTTCGGTCAGGGCTTCTTCAGCGTGAGCCATTGTTTTGTTGGCGCCTTCATTTTCGTTGGGCAGAATGACCGCGCCGATTGACAGTATTGCCCAGACCGGCCCCATCTCTGTTTCGATAACCTTCTGGCGGGCGATGGTCAAAAACCTCTCGGCGGCGACAACAATTTCCTCTTTGGAGGCCCGTGACAGGATTATGCCGAATTTCGACCCTGAACAACGACCGATAACATCACCGGTGCGCACGACTTCGCGCAATCTGCGCCCGACTTTTATAATCACATCGTCAGCTACATCAAATCCATAAGCATCGTTGACAATGGCAAGGTTGCTGACCGAAACAATCAGGAAGCCGCTGCAGTGGCCTTCTGTTTTGGCCAACTCAATGGTTTCACCCAGCGCTTCGGCAAGCCGACCCCGGTTCAGCATGCCGGTTAAGGGGTCGCAATTACTCATAAATTGTAAATGCTGGTCTTGTTCGTGACGATCATCAATTTGCCTTACCACGCCGAACACTTCGCGTGGTCGTCCATCTGGTCCGGCATACCAGCGTCCGGTGTCTTCAATCCAGATAGACTGTTCCTGATCACGACCAAATGGTTTGATGGAATATTCAATTGAAAAGGCAACACCATTGCCGTCATCATTGTGATGGGTGCGCATTACAGTTTCAAAGCGAGAGGTAAAATTGTCCGGGTCAAGCAAACTGGCATATGAACGGCCGTTGGCAAAGTTGGCCGGATCGATGTGGTTGAAAATTTGACCGGTATCGCCATGCCAGACGATTTCATCAGTCTCGATGCTCCAGTGATAAGTTGCCGCGCCAACTGCTGTGATTGACCGGGTCATACGGTCATAATCTGATTTGGTATTGTCGGTACTGTCAGGCGTTAGTTCCTGATCATTCTTTTGCGGTGAGGATGGGGACGGCTGCTCTGGCATGGCAACAAAAGCGGACTGGTTCACGCGGGATACTCCAAACAAACTAACCTGTCAGACCAGATCCTGGCTGGTTGACGTAAATGAATAACAACCAATTTGAAGTAAAATCGTAAAGAAACGGGTAATAAAGCTCAAAATCCTGCTGCAAATCCATCTTTGCGATGATCAGATCCGGCGATCAGGTTTTCTTGCCGGAGCTGAATGAACTGACCACCACCCAATGGATCGTGCAATCTTTCCAGTTTGTGACCCATCTCGGACAGGCCGATAACAGTCGCGGCCGGTACGGCCTGCTCGGTTCCAACAATACCACCCTGGTGAAAAAGGCGTGGAAAATCCAGTGCCGCCTGGGGGTCCATGTTGTAGATATAGCGGTTGACCATAACGCTTTGATGGCCCATCGGCTGATAAGCTCCGCCCATGACCCCGAAAACAGCGGCAAGCTGATGATTTTTTTGAATCAAGGCGGGTATGATTGTATGACGGGGGCGTTTTGAGGGTCCGATACAGTTGGGATGGCCGGGCTCGGTGACAAAACAGGCACCACGATTTTGCAGACAAATCCCCGATTTTTCTGTGGTGATCGATGATCCGAAAGATTTGTAGATGGAGTTAATGAATGATACCGCCATTCCTTTTTGATCGACAATACAAAAATATACCGTGTCGGTTCCCGGTGTTGCAGTGTTTGCAGCCGGGTCGTTGTTGGCCAGTATAGGATCAATGGCGTCAGCGAGTTTTTTTGTCAGTTGGTCATTGAGGAAATCATCGGGTTTGAAGTCCATGTAGTCAGGGTCAGCGATATAACGATGCTGGAGGATGGTTGCCTGCTTCATGGCCTCAATTTCCAGATGCCAGCGTTGCGGGCTGTCCGGTTTCAGACTGGCAAGATCAAATTGCTTGAGAATGTTCAGCGAAACAAGGGCGGTCATACCCTGACCATTGGGTGGTAGCTCAAACACATCGTGCCCGGCAAACCGGGTTTTGATCGGCTCGCACCAACTGGCCCTGGTTGCGGCAAAATCCTGGTGATCAAGCAAGCTGCCGTGATCTTGCAGGGTTTTGATCATGTCATCGGCAAGTTCACCCTTATAGAACGTTTCAGGGCCATCGTTGGCGATTTTTTCCAGACTGCTGGCCAGAGCTGGAAAGTGCATAACCTGTCCCATCCGCGGTGCCTGACCGTTTAGCAGCAGATGCCGGGCCGACCCTTTGTTGCGAGACAAGCGGGGGACCTCACTATGCCAGTCCGAGGCGGTGCGCTGGCTGGTCGGGACGCCGTTTCGGGCATGTGATATGGCCGGGCCCAGAGTATCTGCCAGCGACATGGTTCCATAGGTATCAAGCAATGTTGCCCAGGCACCTATGGCACCGGGAACAGTGACCGCATGCACACTGTCAGGGTGTATTTCATTGATATTCTGGTTCTTGAGCCAGTTCGGTGTTGCATGGGCTGATGCATGCCCGGAACCGTTCAGACCAACGACTTTGCCATCTGGTGCCGAAAGCAGAACAAAGCAATCACCACCGATGCCGGTCATGTGCGGTTCGGTTACGGTTAGAACACCAGCAGCGGTAATTGCGGCATCTACGGCGTTGCCACCAGAGCGTAAAACGGCCAGGGCTTCTGTGCTGGCCAGAGCGCTTGAAGTGGCAACCATTGCATTGCGGGCCACGGCGGGTGAGCGGCCGGGAAAATGAAAATTTCGCATGAGCGCAATTATGCGCAATACTTGGACCTGGTCAATGCAGATGGTCGTTTTCGCCGATGTTTTTGTCGCTTGCTTGCAGGTGACTGGCAGGCAATTCCATAGTGTAAAAATCGCAAATTCGAATTTGAAAAGGAACAATTGAAATGGTCGACAGTGATATTGAAATCGCCCGTGCCGCAAAAATGAAACCGATCAGTGAAATTGCTGACCGGCTTGGCATTCCCTCTGATGCAATTGTTCCCTATGGCCACACCAAAGCCAAAGTGACACTGGATTTTATCAACTCCCTTGCCGACAAGCCTGATGGAAAACTGATTTTGGTTACCGCCATCAGCCCGACACCAGCGGGCGAGGGAAAAACCACAACGTCAGTTGGTTTGACCGATGGTATGAACGCTATTGGCAAAAAAACCATCGTTGCCCTGCGCGAGCCTTCCCTTGGTCCGTGTTTTGGCATGAAAGGCGGGGCGGCTGGTGGTGGCTATGCGCAAGTGGTGCCGATGGAAGACATCAATTTGCATTTCACTGGAGATTTTCACGCTATTGGCGCAGCTCATAATTTGCTGTCGGCGATGATTGACAATCATATTTACTGGGGCAACTCACTGGAGATCGACGAGCGCCGGATCAGCTGGCGGCGGGTGGTTGACATGAATGACCGGGCCTTGCGTGACATTGTCTGTTCGCTTGGCGGGATTGCTAACGGCTTTCCGCGCCAGACCGGTTATGACATTACAGTTGCTTCCGAAATCATGGCAATCCTTTGCCTGTCAAATTCCATGGCTGACCTTGAGCGACGGCTTGGTCAGATTGTTATCGGCCAGACCCGTGAGCGCAAACCGATTATGGCCCGCGATATCAAGGCACCCGGCTCGATGGCCGTATTGCTCAAAGATGCAATGATGCCCAATCTGGTGCAAACGCTGGAAAACAATCCAGCCTTCCTGCATGGTGGTCCTTTTGCCAATATCGCCCATGGCTGCAATTCGGTGATGGCGACAACCACGGCTCTGAAACTGGCCGACTATGTGGTGACCGAGGCCGGGTTTGGAGCTGATCTGGGTGCAGAGAAATTTTTTGATATCAAATGCCGTAAAGCCGGATTATCGCCCGACGTAACGGTGATTGTGGCGACCATCAAGGCGTTGAAAATGAATGGTGGCCTCAGCAAGGATGAATTGCAGGGTGAAAACCTCGAAGCGGTATCAAACGGCTTGGCCAATCTTGGTCGGCACATCCAGAATGTCAAAAAATTTGGTGTGCCAGTGATCGTGGCTGTCAACCATTTTGTCAATGATACGGAAGCTGAAATTGATCTGGTCAAAGAGTATTGCTCGGAATACGGCGTTGAAGCGATTACTGCAAAACACTGGGCTGATGGTAGTGCCGGTACCAAAGAGCTGGCCCAACGGGTGGTCGAAATTGCTGATTCAGGGGCCAGCCAGTTCGCGCCGCTCTATACAACCGAATGCTCGTTGTGGGAAAAAATCAGCACCATTGCCACCCAGATTTATCGGGCTGATGAGGTGGTCGCCGACAAGGCGGTTCGCGATGCCTTGCGCAACTTTGAATCACTGGGTTACCGTGATTTGCCGGTGTGCATGGCAAAGACCCAATACTCATTTTCTACTGACCCGACCTTGCGCGGCGCACCGACCGGTCATGTTATGCCGGTGCGCGAAGTGCGGTTATCAGCGGGGGCGGAATTCATTGTGGTCATTTGCGGGGATATTATGACCATGCCCGGCCTGCCACGGGTGCCGTCAGCTGAGGCTATTGGTCTTGACGATGAGGGACTGGTTCAGGGGCTGTTTTGATCACTCATGACCGCAGGCGCTCGTTGGTGCCATCAAAGGGCGATTCTTCAATAATCGTTGCCTTGTAAAGGTTACCGAGAATTTTTATTTCCAGCTCGGTGCCCGGCTCACCGTATTGGGGCTTGACCATGGCCAGGGCCAATGATTTTTCTACCCGCCAGCCGTAACCACCCGATGTGGCGCGCCCAACCGGTTCACCATCAAGGGTAATTGCCTCTGAACCGCGCGCGTCAACATCACTAATGCCGTGCACTTCCATGGTGACGTATTTCCAGTTGTCTCCAGCGGCATGGCGCTTGACCAACTCGTCGCGACCAATGAACTGGCCCTTGTTGGGGTGGACAAATCGGTCAAGGCCGGATTCGTAGGCGGAATATTCAATGGACAATTCACGACCGATCAGGCGGTAGGATTTTTCAATCGCCATGGCAGTCATGGCGCGGATGCCAAAGGGCTTGATGCCAAATTCGGCACCAGCATCCATCACCAAATCGAAAATGGTGTTTTGCATCTCAATCGGGTGGTGCAGCTCCCAGCCCAGTTCGCCAACAAAATTGACACGCAGGGCGTGGGCCTGGGCGATGCCGACATTGATGAACTTGCCGGTCAGCCATTTGAAATTGTCATTCGACAGATCGGTGTCGGTGAGTTTTTGCAAAATGTCTCGCGAGCGCGGACCAGCCAGCACCAGCACACCCTGCTGGGTAGTGATCAGATCAAGTTTGACATCAAGACCTTTGGGCAAAAGTTTGTTGAGATAATCCCAGTCGTGGCGCTCAAAGGCGCCGGGACCAACGAGATAATATTGACTTTCGGCCATTTTATAAACTGTGAATTCAGACCGCACGCCACCCTGGGTGGTCAGCAGGTGACACAGGCCGACCCGGCCAATGGCCTTGGGAATGCGGTTGGCGAGAATAGAGGCCAGCCAGTCGGCGGCATCGGAGCCGGTAACCATGTATTTGGCAAAGGCGGTCATATCGAGCAGACCGGCGTTTTGGGTAACGTTTTTAACTTCATTGCCAACATGTTCAAAATAGTTCGAGCGGCGGAACGACCACAACTCTCGTACTGGCTCACCATCTATAATGGGCGGGTGATTTTTATTGGTAATGATGCCAGGGTGACCGATTTTTTCAGCGGCAACACTGTAGCCTTCCGGTGCAAACCAGTTGGGCCGGTCCCAGCCGTAAACTGAGCCAAACACCGCCCCCAGTGCTTTCATCCGGTCATGGCAGGGGGATTGCTTGAGCGGGCGGGCGGCACCGCGTTCTTCATCCGGATAATGATGGGTAAAGACGTTGCGGTAGGCCTCTTCGTTTTTCTCTTTCAGATAGCCGCGCGAGGCATAGGGGCCAAAGCGGCGTGGGTCGACACCCATCATGTCAATGGTCGGTTCGCCTTCAACAATCCATTCAGCCAGTTGCCAGCCGGCGCCTCCCGCTGCTGTAATGCCAAAGGAATGACCTTCATTGAGCCAGAGGTTTTTCCTGCCCCATGCCGGGCCGATAATCGGGGAGCCATCGGGGGTGTAACAAATCGCCCCGTTGTAAACTTTCTTGATGCCCACCTCACCGAACACCGGCACCCGCTCCATGCAAGCCTCGATATAGGGTTCAAGGCGCTCAAGGTCTTCCTGAAACAGCTCGTATTCGGCATCGGCATCAGGCCCGTCCACATAACAGCACGGCGCACCGTTTTCATAAGGGCCAAGAATGAGCCCGCCAGCTTCCTCGCGCATATACCAGGCAGAATCGGCATCACGCAGCACACCCATTTCTGGCAAGCCCTGTTTTTGTCGTTCAACAATTTCAGGTATGGCTTCGGTGACGATATATTGATGCTCAACCGGGATGACCGGAATATCAAGGCCAAGCATGTCGCCGGTTTGACGGACAAAGTTGCCGGTGGCAGTGACCAGATGTTCGCAAGTAATATCGCCTTTGTCAGTCTTGACCAGCCATTCATCATTGGCTTGTTGTTCAATAGCAATGACGCGGGTGTTACGGTAAATTTCAGCACCACCGGCGCGCGCGCCTTTGGCATAGGCCTGGGTCAGGTCAGCAGGTTGAACATAACCATCGCGCGGATGCTGGATGGCTCCCAGAATGCCATCGGTGTTGCACAGGGGCCAGATTTCCTTGATTTGGGCCGGGGTCAGAACATTGACCTCAACCCCGATGGTCTCGGCAATTCCGGCGTAGTACATAAACTCGTCCCAGCGATCTTTGGTCTGGGCCATACGGATATTGGACACCTGTCGCAGACCGACATCCTGGCCGGTTTCAGCTTCAAGGGTTTCATATTGCTCGACCGAATACTGGTGTACCTTGCCGACTGAGTAACTCATGTTGAACAGCGGCAGTAATCCGGCTGCATGCCAGGTGGAACCAGAAGTCAGTTCGTTGCGCTCGATCAGCACCACATCACTCCAGCCCTTTTTGGTCAGTGCATAAAGGGTTCCCGCCCCAACAACGCCACCACCAATAACCACAACACGCGCATGGGATTTCATCGGATTAAGTTCCTCTACAAGTCAAAACTTCATGATTGTGGACACAATAATCAGACCAGATCAAGTGAGATGGAATTTTGCGGCAAAAACGGGTCGTTTACGACCTGTTGGCAAAGCTGGAAAAAGGAATGAAACTGACGAGGTCGCCGGACTTTACCCCGGTCAGATTTTCGCTCAGTTCAATCAGGCCGGTGGCGCGGGTGAGACCGGAAATCAGGCCGGAACCATCGCGCTCAAATTTACGCACGACAGGACCGCTGGTGGTTTCCTCAATCCAGCCGCGCAGGAACTCGCGGCGGCCGGTTTTTTTGTTTGGCATGGCAAATCCGGCAGCAACGAGAAAACGTTGTGGGGGTGTCCAGTTTTCTCCCTGCATGTAGGCAAAAACCGGGATGGCAAATAATAGCCAGGTATTAAAAGCTGCAACCGGGTTGCCCGGCAAACCCAGAAAAACCGCGTTGCCGATCTGGCCGATGGCCAGTGGTCGACCGGGTTTTATGGCGATTTTCCAAGAGTGTAAAATACCGAGCTTTTCAATGGCGGCAATAATGAAATCCCTGTCGCCAACGCTGGCACCGCCGGTACTGAGGATTACATCATGGCTTTGGGCAAGTTTTTTAATGGTGGCGAAAACCAGTTTTTCATCATCGGCCAGAATACCAATGTCATCGAGAATAATGTTTTGCCCGTGGGCAAGTCCGCTCAAAAGGTGAAAATTGGAGTCGTAAATCTGACCCGGTTGCAAATTATCACCCGGCCTTACCACCTCGTTGCCGGTGGACAGGAGCGCCACTCGCAAGGGTTTGTGGCATGGTATTTTATCGATACCGGTTGTTGCAATTGCCCCAAGCTGGGCTGCGCCAAGGCGGGTGCCACGCGCGACCACTGTGTCACCAGTTGCAAGGTCTTCGCCCGCAAGGCGGGTGTTTGCTCCTTTGCTGATCCCTTCGGGTACCGTCAGGATATTTTTATCAGTGGTGGCGTTTTCCTGCATCAGACAAGTGTCGGCATTTTCGGGCATGACAGCGCCGGTAAAAATCCGCACAGCCTGTCCGGGCGCAAGAGGGTTTTTGGGCGTTTCTCCGGCAAAAATTTCACCAGTAATTTCTAGTTGATGGCTGTTTTCAGCAAGGGATGAAAAGGCAAAGGCATAACCATCGATGGCGGAGTTGGAAAAGGTCGGGACAGGGCGCGGAGCGGTGACGTCACTGGCAAGAACCGCACCATGGGCATCCTGCAAGGCAAGGGTTTTGATGCCAGCGGCAATGCCAATATGGTCGCGCAACAGGTTCTGAACCTGATCAAAGGTGGCCAGCCCTTTGGATTGCTCACATGCCTGTTCAAATAATTTGTGTGGCACTTACGTTTTTCCCTGTAAAATCTGTTCGGCTTTTTCGATGTCCTGTGGTCGATTGATGTTGAAAAAAGGATCGACGGGTTCTGTTTCAAACTCAACCTGCACCAGTTTAAAGCGTGCCGTCCACAAATCAACTTTTCGGATGTTTTCGTGCGTCATGGCCTGGCGCAGATTGTCAGCGAGCGCCACTGGCCACATGCCAACGACAGGATGGGCCCGGCCATTGGTTTTGGCGCAGGCCAGATCGGCCTGATTCTCTTTGATGGCGGCGGCAAAGCGGGCCACCAGATCATCAGGCGTAAAGGGGGTATCAACGGGGATCGAGACAATCCACTGTTTTTCAGGCCATTGTTTTTCGGGTCGGTGCTCTTTGGCCCATTCCATCGCTGCGAGTACACCGGCCAGAGGTCCGGGAAACCCGTCAATAGTGTCAGCAATTACCGGCAGTTGCCAATTGGCAAAGCGGGCCGGGTCGCCATTGGCGTTGATTATGATGGATGGGTTTTGCGGGGCGATCCTGTCTATAACATGGGTTAGCATTGGTTTGCTGTCCAGCTCGACAAATGCCTTGTCGATGTTACCCATGCGCCGGGCAAGGCCACCTGCAAGGATGACACAAGTAATGTTGCTGTTCATGGTTTTGGTTGCCGGTTGTTAAACGGGTGTGATTGCCACGGCACAGTACTTGAATTCGGGAATTTTGCCAACCGGATCAAGTTGCGGATTGGTCAGCAGATTGGCGGCAGCCTCAACAAAGGCAAAGGGGATGAAAATGACGCCTGATGGCACCTTGTTGTCAGCCCGGGCGCGGATTTTAATGGAGCCGCGGCGGGAGTTGATTTCGACAAAATCACCAGCTGATATGCCGAACTTTTCGATGTCTGCGACATTCATCTGGACGATGGCTTCCGGTTCCATAGCATCAAGCACGCTTGAGCGCCGGGTCATGGCACCGGTGTGCCAGTGCTCCAGCTGGCGGCCGGTGGAAAGAATGAAGGGGTATTGATCATCAGGCTGCTCATCGGGGGCCAGTACGCTGGCTGCGACAAATTTTCCCCGGCCGTTTTCGGTCGGAAAGCGATCGGCAAAGACGATGTCGAGACCCGGATGGTCCGGTGCCGAGCAAGGATAGGCAACGACATTTTCAGTTTGCAGACGCTGCCAGGTGATGTTGTCGAGGGAAGGCATGGCCTGCTTCATCTCATTAAAAACCTGCTGAGGTCCGGCATAATCCCAGTTTAAACCAAGTCGATTGGCCAGTTGCATGGTGATCCACCAGTCCGGTTTGGCGTCCCCTGGCGCATCAAGCGCCTTGCGGCCCATTTGCACCTGGCGGTTGGTGTTGGAAACAGTTCCGTCTTTTTCCGGCCAGGCGGTGGCCGGTAATACCACATCGGCGAACATGGCAGTTTCGGTCAGGAAAATATCCTGAACCACAAGGTGATCAAGTTTTGCCAAAGCGCTGCGGGCATGGTTGAGGTCAGGGTCGGACATGGCGGGGTTTTCACCCATAATGTACATGGCCCTGATTTTATCATCGTGGATGGCATTTATGGTTTCAACCACAGTGAGGCCCGGTTGTGAATCCAGTTTGCTGTTCCACAGGGCTTCAAAGCGGGCATGCTCGTCCTTGTTATCGACCCGTTTGTAGTCGGGAAAAAACATTGGAATGAGCGCCGCATCAGAAGCACCCTGGACATTGTTTTGCCCGCGCAAGGGATGCAGGCCGGTACCGGGGCGACCGGTTTGACCGCACATCAGGGTGAGGGAAATCAGGCAACGGGCATTGTCGGTGCCGTGGGTGTGCTGGGAAATACCCATGCCCCAGAAAATAATTGCCGCCTTGGCGGTGGCATATTTGCGGGCCACAGTCTTGATGATCTCGGCATCGATACCGCAAACTTTTTCCATCTGCTCGGGCGGAAAGGCAGCAAGATGCTGGCGCAAATTTTCAAACCCCTGCGTGTGGGTCTGAATGTATTGTTCGTCATACAGGCCTTCTTCAATGATCACATGCATCATGGCATTGAGCAGGGCAACATCGCTGCCCGGTTTGAATTGCAACATATGCGTGGCGTGACGCTTGAGGGCTTGGGCGCGCGGGTCCATGACAATCAGGTCAGCACCGTTTTTGACCGCTTGCTTGAAATAGGTTGCAGCCACCGGATGGTTTTCGGTCGGGTTGGCACCGATCACGACAATCAGATCGCTGTCCTTGACAGCGGTAAAGGGCGCGGTCACCGCGCCCGACCCAATGGTTTCCATAAGAGCTGCAACCGATGAGGCGTGACACAGGCGGGTACAGTGATCAACATTATTGGAACCAAAGCCGGTGCGGACCAGTTTTTGAAACAAATAAGCTTCTTCGTTTGAGCATTTGGCCGAACCGAATCCGGCAAGAGATCTGGGGCCAGATTGTTCTCGGGTTTTGACGAGGCTGCTGGCGGCGAAATCAAGAGCCTCGTCCCATGTGGCGGTTCGGAAGGCTTCAAGGGGTCTGGCGGGGTCAAGATTGACACCTTTTTCAAAGCCGGGTTTGCGAATGAGTGGCTGGGTCAGGCGTTCGGGTGATGCGACATAGTCAAAACCAAAACGGCCCTTGATGCACAAACGGTTTTCATTGGCCGGACCACCGGCGCCATCGACCGAGATTATTTTATTGTCGGCTATGTTATAGGTGATCTGGCAGCCAACACCGCAATAGGGGCAGACTGATTGCACCTGTTTGTCGGCTTTGTCGATCATTGCCGTTTTGGCCATCAATGCGCCAGTGGGGCAGGCCTGCACGCACTCACCGCAACCAACGCAGGTGGAGGCACCCATCGGGTCATCAAAATCAAAAGTGATTTTGGCGTGAGTGCCGGAACCGGCCATGCCAATGACGTCATTAACCTGCACTTCGCGGCAGGCGCGCACGCACAAATTGCAGTGGATACAGGCATCCAGATTAACCGCCATGGCCGGGTGGGTGACATCTGGCGATGGCATTTGCCGACCGGGGAAACGAGAGGTGGAAATTTCCATCCGCTGCGCCCAAAGCTGAAAATCAGACTGGTCATCGTGGGCCTGTTCAGGCTGGTCAGCCAGCAACAATTCCATCACCATGTTTCGACTCGATGTCGCTCGGGTGCTGTTGCTGTGCACTACCATGCCCTCAGCGGGCTTTCGATTGCACGAAGCAGCCAGAACCCGTTCGCCCTCAATTTCGACCATACAGGCGCGGCAGTTGCCATCGGCGCGGTAACCATCGGCATCCTTGAAACACAAGTGGGGAATAGTGGTGCCGAGGCGTTTGGCCACCTGCCAGATGGTTTCATCGGCTGAGGCAGCAACGGTTTCACCATTCAGTGAGAAGGTGATTTTATCGGTCATCCTGCACCTCATCTTCAAAAAACCTGAACATCGATAAAATCGGGTTGGGTGCGGCTTGTCCCAGTCCGCAAATCGAAGCATCGGCCATGGCAGCGCACAATTCTTTCAGCAACCCGGTATCCCAATTGGCCTGCCCCATCAGGGCAACGGCTTTTTCGCAGCCGATCCGGCACGGGGTGCATTGGCCGCAGGTTTCGTGTTTGAAAAATTCCAGCAGGTTTAAAACGACATCAGACATTTGGTCGCGATTCGATAATATGACCACCGCATGTGAGCCGACAAAACAGCCATACTCGCTCAAAGTGCCAAAATCCAGCGCCACATCGCCAAGGCGAGCTGGTAGAATTCCACCGGATGGGCCGCCAGGCAGGTAGGCCTTGAAAGTATGGCCATCAGCCATACCGCCGCAAAGCTCGATCAGTTCGTGGGCGGTGGCACCGGCAGCTGTGAGGATAACACCGGGTTTTTTTACCCGGCCCGAGACAGAATAAGAGCGATTGCCCTTGTGGTTTTCGCGACCTTGATTGACAAACCAGTCAGCGCCTTTTTTGAGAATTTCCGGGATCCAGTAAAGGGTTTCGACATTGTGGACCAGCGTGGGCTGACCAAACAGACCCTTTTGGGCCACAAAGGGCGGGCGGTGGCGGGGCAGGCCGCGTTTGCCTTCGATGGATTCAATCATCGCTGATTCTTCCCCGCAAATATAAGCGCCAGCGCCACGTCGCAATTCCACGTAATCAACCGGGATAATATTGGCTTGCTCAAGGGCTTTGATTTCCCGGGTCAAAAGCGTGTTGATGGCTGAGTATTCATCGCGCAGATAGATGTAAATACGGGTTGCCTCCACCGCCTGCCCGGCAATCAACATGCCTTCAAGAAACTGGTGTGGATTTGTTTGCAAATAATGCCGGTCTTTAAAGGTGCCGGGCTCACCCTCATCGGCATTGACACACATATATCGCGGACCCGGTTCTGCCCGGACAAATTTCCACTTTTGACCAGAGGGAAAACCGGCACCACCGAGACCGGACAAACCGGCAGTAATCAGGGTTTCAATGGTTTCCTCGACATCGGGTTGTTGTTTGAAAACCCCATAGCCGCCATCGGCGAGATAAGCATCGAGGTTTTGATAATCGGGGATGACGGGTGTGAGTTTTTCTGTGGCGGCCTGTTCCAGGACTGAGGCGGGGGTGACATTGCCCTGATAATTTTTTCCAACAGCTGCTGCTGGTGCCTGATCGCACAGCCCCATGCAGGGGGCCGCTACGACACGGACGTTTTCAGGTGCGGTTGTTTCAAGCTTTGCTTTGAGCTTTTCTGCCCCGGCCATCTGGCAGGTCAAGCTGTCGCATACCCGGATGGTGATTGTTGGTGGTGGAGTTTCACCCTCTTTAACCACATCAAAATGATGATAGAAGGTGGCCACTTCATAAACTTCAGCCTGCGAAAGTTTTAACTCCTCTGCCAGGCCAGCCAGATGAGCAACGTTTATATGGTGCCACTTGTCCTGTATCAGGTGCAGATACTCGATCAGCAAATCGCGGCGACGGGGGCGATTACCGAGCAGATCGACAATGTCACGGTGCGCCGATGGCACCAGCTGACGGCCCTTGGGGAAGGCTCGTGATTTGCGTTTACCACCCTGTTTTCCAGGCCGTACCGGGTTTTGTGTATTGTTCGACATTTAAGCAAACCTGCCTTGCACACTGTTTTTCAGACTATGCCCACTGTGCAGGAAAAATTGGCATCACAAAAGCGGCATTTTTTCTGACAAAACGCCTTTCGGGCATTAGAACCGGGATTGAGGGAATTTTCCAGTGGAGAATGCCATGAATGAGTATGGTCAGTTAAAGCGTATCGCCATTCGTCGCCCGGAGCAGGCTTTTGGCAGTCAGCAGCAGATTTCAGCCCAGTGGCGCGATCTCAATTATCATAGTGAGCCCGATTTTACGGCGGCGGTCAAAGAGTACGACATTTTTGCCCGATTGTTGGGGCAGGCAGGTGCTGAGGTTATCGAACTTGCGGCAATGGATGAACCAGGGCTGGATTCAATTTATGTACGTGATTCTCTAATTGTGACGCCCAAAGGCCTGGTCAAGGCAGGCATGGGAAAAGAACAACGTCGCAGTGAGCCAGCGGTCAACGCCCATGTTTTGTATGAAAATGGTGAAAACATAGCCGGGGAAATCGAATTGCCGGGCATGGTCGAGGGTGGTGATCTGGTTTGGCTTGATGATGAAACCCTGCTTGCTGCCATCGGCTATCGCACCAATCTTGCCGGGATTGCGCAATTACAGAAAATTGTCGGCGCCAATGTTTCGATCAAAGCGTTTGATATGCCTCATTACAAAGGCCGTGATGATGTTTTTCATCTGATGTCGGTGCTTAGTCCGGTGGATGAGGCCTTGGCGGTGGTTTATCTGCCTTTGATGCCGGTGCGGTTGGTGGAATTTCTTGAGGAGCGGGGTTTTAAGTTTGTCGAGGTGCCTGAAGAAGAATTTGAATCGATGGGCTGCAATATTTTGGCCATCGCTCCGCGCCATGTCATTATGGTTGCCGGAAACCCTGAAACGGAAAAACGGCTGCAGGCCGTCGGGTGCAAGGTTGAAGTGATCAAGGCCGATGAGATAAGCCGCAAAGGCGAAGGCGGGCCGACCTGCCTGACACGGCCGTTGGTCAGGGCGTGATTTCAGCCAGCCTTGATTGCGCAGCTTTGTCAAAGCCAACTACATGATTACCATCACTGACAAATAGTGGTCGCTTCATTAGCATCGGGTTTTCGACAATCAGGGCTGTTGCTTTTTCCGCAGTCATGTCTTGCTTCAGATTCTCATCAACACCGCGCCAGGTGGTAGAACGCCGATTGAGAACTTTCTCCCAGCCAAGGCTGTTAATTGCAGTTGCAATGACATCAGATGAAATGCCATCGCTGCGAATATCATAAATATTTGCCGTGATATTGTTGCTTTCCAGCCACTTGACTGCTTTGCGACAGGTGTCGCAGGATTTAAGTGTGTAAATATCAAGCATCAGTCATTGCCTCTAAGGGACAGTGTGTCATCGCGAAAAGCCTCAGCACCGCCCCGCACCGGATCAGTGAACGCTTTAAAAAGATCTTCAAGCTGGGCTTTTTTGATGTCGCGAGTGATGAAAACCATCCGGCTACGGTGATCATCGTCAGGCCATTTGTCCAGTTGAAAGGGTGGATGGAAAATATGCTGAACGCCGTGAATAACCAACGGCTTCTGCAAATCTTCTTCCAGTTTGATGATGCCTTTTACCCGTAACAGGTTAGGACCATGGTAGCCGCGCAGCAGTTCAAGGAACAGATCAAGGTTCCATTGTGAAATTGCCTTGTCACTGGTGATCGAAAAACTTTCGATATGATCATCATGGCGGTTGGGGTCGTGGCCGTGATTGTGGCCAGTGTTGTCATAAGCGTCTGCTGCCAGCCAGCGCGCAACATTTGCGGTTTTTGTTTCCGGGTCGTAAATACCGGTGTTGAACAGGTTTTGCGGTGTGGCTTCCCCGGTGGTGACCTCAAGCATGCGCGCAGCCCGATTGAGTTTTTTTAACCGGGCAATAATCGCAAACAGTTTTTCTTCCCCTTGCTTACCAACCAGAAGATCAGCTTTGGTCAACACCAGACGATCAGCAACTGCGACCTGTTTTACCGCTTCTTCATGGACATCTAGAGTAGCGCTGCCATTGACCGTATCGACCACGGTTATGACACCCTCAAGCCGATAGTGTTCAAGTAATACCGGGTGGTTCATTATGGTGTGCAAAACCGGGGCCGGGTCGGCCAGGCCGGTGGTTTCGATAACAACCTTGTTGAACGTTTTGATCGTGCCTTTTTGGCGGCGGGCCATAAGGTCGCAAAGAGTATCAACCAGATCCCCCCTTATGGTACAGCACAGGCAACCTGACGCCATTTCAAAAACATTGTCATCGGCGGTTTCAACCAGCAGGTGGTCGATACCAACATCACCAAATTCGTTGATGATAACGGCTGTATCGTTCATTTCGGGATGTTTGAGCAGGTCATTCAGCAGGGTGGTTTTTCCGGCTCCCAGAAACCCTGTCAAAATAGAAACCGGAACAGGAATTGCCGTGCTCATCGGTTATCAGCTACCGGATGGCGATTGAAGTTTTGCCTTGGTCGGGGTTTTTTACCTGTTGGCTTGCTGACTGCGCGGGCGCTTAGATAAGCGGCGAAAGTTTGTGGTGTCAGGACTTCGCAAAAAGCATTGCGACGGCGTAAATAATTACACAAGGTTAGGCTTTCAGCCTGTTGCATTTGTGATAGCATGGCGACGTAGCGCCGGGGTTGAATTGAGCGGAAAACACCAATTTTGGCGGTTGACAGAAACTGCCGTGAAATCAAAGCCCGGCCCTGCAAAACCGCATCGGCAGTGTAGGCGCTTTTGTATTCGCCAAGAGAAACCCCCCAGCCAACAAGTTCCTGCTGCTTGCCCCACAGGACGCGCTGGCGTTTTTTGCAGACCTGCGTGGCGATGTTTTTGGGTGTGCCGCCAACGTTGCGAATGCGGGCCAGCCGCAAGCTTGACCTTGACGCACCATTTGCGCCCCATTCGAGCAGAATTTTGGAGTATTCATCACGGCCGGCTCCTGAGCGGGCGCCAAGGGAAATTGAAATCAGGCGCCGACCATTTACCCTGGCGCTGGCAACCAGATTAAAACCGGAAGCGCACAAATAGCCGGTTTTCATGCCGTCAATCCATTTCACCCGGCGCATCAACTTGTTGCGGTTTTTCAAGCGTCTTTTGCCGACCCGAATGTTGGGGGCGTTGAAATATTTTTTATATTGAGGAAATTCCAGCAAGATAGTGGTGGCAAGAATACCCATATCGCGGGCAGTGGTCACCTGGCGTTTGTCGTGCAGCCCGTGCGGGTTGACAAACCGGCTGCCTGTCATGCCCAGACGGCGCGCTTCACGGTTCATGCGGTCGGCAAATCCGGCAACACTGCCGCCGATGTTTTCAGCCAGAACCACAGCCATATCATTGGCAGAATGAACAAGAATGGCCTTGAGGGCAAAATCAACCGTGACAGACCGACCAGCCCGAATGCCGATTTTGCTGGGTGGACGCCTTGAGGCGTTTTTAGAAACCAGCAGTTTCTGGTTCAGCGATATCTGACCGTTGCGAATGGCCTTGAAGGTGACATAGGCCGTCATCAGCTTGGTCAGGGATGCCGGGTACCATGGAACACCAGCCCGGTCGGCAACCAGAACTTCGCCGGTATTGGCATCAAAAACCAGACTGGGACCAAACCCGGCCTGCACCGGCGATACAAGCCCGGCGATGAGCGTAAGGGTTAAAACCAGTTTGATCCAAGCACGTTTCACCATTGTCTCCAGTACGTCTTCGCTTTCACTTCGTTCAAGCTACGCCGCACACTGCTTCGCCTGAACGCCTCCACGTGGCTGTGCCACGCGTAGCCGAAGGCAAAGCGTGGTGCCCCCGGGGAGAATCGAACTCCCACTCCTGTAAAGGAACTGGATTTTGAATCCAGCGCGTCTACCAATTCCGCCACAGGGGCATACTGTGATTGCCTGAATTGCGAATAAAAACCCAGGCGATTGAAATTCGTCGCGATCATAGGCAGCCTTGCCGGTTCGTCAACAGAAATCTTGGCAAAATCCCGGTAAAAATATTGTTTTTTTACCGCATGGACAAATCATCTGCTGAAGGGTAAATGCGGTGGCATGTTGAGAAAACTCTATGACTGGGTTATGGGCCTTGCAGCCCACAAACATGCCCAATGGATTTTGGCCATAGTTGCTTTTGTCGAGAGTTCGTTCTTTCCGATACCGCCAGATGCCATGCTGGTACCGATGACGCTGGCAAAGCGCAAACAAGCCTGGTGGTATGCATTTGTCTGTACGGTAGGGTCGGTGCTAGGTGGCATTGCCGGGTATTTTATCGGATATTGGCTGTTTGATTCTGTTGGCCAAAGCATTATTGATTTTTACGGTTTGCAAGGCGGTTTTGATAAACTCAAAGACTGGTATCTGGAATATGGCTTGTTGATTGTTTTTATCGCTGGATTTACACCCATCCCCTACAAGGTTTTTACAATTTCCAGCGGGGTCACACAATTGTCTCTGCCGCTGTTTATTATCGGGTCTGTTATTTCTCGTGGCTTGCGATTTCTGATTGTCTGCGGCCTGATTTACTGGTTTGGCCCAACCATCAAACGCTTTATAGAAAAGCACCTTGGCTGGTTGACATTACTTGGAAGTGTTGTGCTGGTTGGCGGTTTTGTAGCACTTAAATTTATAGGTTAGGTGAAATGGATAAATTATTGAGTACCAGGCCGGGAGCGGCCCTTGCGATTATCTTTGTAACTACGCTGGCGACCATTGCCGGAGCGTGGGGTTTTGAAATCATTGGTGGTTTTAAGCCGTGCCCTTTGTGCCTGACCCAGCGCTGGTCCTATTACATTGCAGTGCCGCTGGCAGCGATATTGATTGCCATGGTCCTGTCTGGAAAAATCAGCAGTAATTTTTTGCGGGCCGGGGTTGGTGTTGTCGCTCTGGTGATGCTGGTTGGCGGGGTGCTTGGTGGCTATCATGCCGGGGTTGAATGGGGCTTTTGGCCCGGGCCATCCACTTGTACCGGCGGTGGCGGGTTGAGTGGCGGTTTGCCGGACCTGACCCAGACAATTGTTCAGTGCGATGAAGTTCAGATTCGCATTTTTGGTCTGTCTTTTGCCGGGTGGAATGCAGTTATTTCGGGATTTTGCGCGTTGGTTGGTTTTCGTGCTGTGGGATCACGTAAAGGTTAGAAACTTTTGTGCACCAAAATAGCGCCCCAATATGCTAGTATAGGGGGGTTATGAAGGAAAACCCACAGCGCATTTTAGGTTTTAAGATTTTTCAGGCAAAGCTCAGTCTTTTCTGGGAACGGTTCTGGCAAGCGTCTTTCTGGCCAATGATGATCGCTGGTGGCAGCCTTTTAGCTGTTTTTAGTGGCTTGTTGGGGCTTTTGCCTCCTGTTGTCGGGTTGGGGCTTTTGGTCCTGGCCGGGTTGGCATTTGTGTATTCATGCCGCTGGTTGATCAAGCTTGGCTGGCCGTCGCAAGCCCAGGCTTTGCGGCGAATAGAAACCAAATCAAAACTGGCGCACAGGCCGGTAACAGCCTGGCATGATGATCTGGCTGATCCGGGCGGTGATGCTCAGACCCAGGCAATCTGGCAAGTGCACAGGAAACGTCAGCAAGAACAGTTTTCTGACCTGAAAACCGGGGTGCCGCGTTCAAACTGGATGTACCTCGATCCCTGGGCCGGGCGTTTCACCCTGGCGATCCTGTTGCTGGTGACGCTGGTCTTGAACGGGCAGAACTGGCGTTATGAGCTGGCCCGGCTGGCTGGTGACGCGTCGGTAAAAACAGCACAGTCGGTGACCGTTGATGCCTGGATATCCCCGCCAACCTATACGCGCAAACCGCCGGTGCTGCTGACCAGTGAAGCATTTAAAAAAACGCTGGAAAATGGGGGTGATATCATCATCCCGGAAGGCTCAAAACTAAAGGTCCGGGTAAACGGGGTTTCGCAGTTCTCAATTGTGGTGTCGCAACCACTGGAAAATGGTCAACCGGGGAAAGAACTGGAAACAATTTCTGCCTCTCCTGCAAAAGGGACTGGGCCTGAAAAAGAGGCTGGGTTTTCTGAGGCAACAGTGACGTTGAAGCGCCCGGTGCATATTGCCGTAAAGTATCAAAATAAAACCCGCAACCAGTGGATGCTGGCGCTTATTCCAGACGATGCTCCTGTTGTTGAGGTTGTCGAGAATTTGTCAATTACACCGACCGGCGGCTTTGCAGTGCCCTGGAAAGTCAGCGATGATTATGGCGTCTCCTCGCTCAGTGGTGGGCTGACACTGGTGAAAAAACCTGACAGCCAAAAAGCGCGGCCGCTTGAATTTGAACCGCCAGTGTTTACAGCTTCTCTGCCACGGCTTAACCCCAAAAAGGCCAAAGGCCGGGCATTTCAGGATTTGACGGCGCACCCCTGGGCAGGCCAACAGGTGGAACTGGTGATGTCCGCCAAAGACCAGGCAGGTCAAATCGGCAAAAGCCGGAAAATAGTGTTTAAGCTGCCCGAACGCGATTTTAGCAAACCGATGGCCCGGGTGCTGGTCGAACAACGCCGGATGCTGGTGCAAAATCCTGATGACCGACTGAAAGTGGTCAAATCTCTTGCGGCCTTTATGGCCTGGCCTGAAGGGGTCCTTGAAAAAAGCGGCAACTACCTTGGTTGGCGCAAGGTGGTAACCGGGCTTTACCGGGCCAAAACCCGCGACCAGATCAAAGGGTCGGTTGAGGAAATGTGGAAGCTGGCACTGACCATTGAAGATGGCGATTTGTCTGAAGCGCGACGCAAGCTGGAAGCGGCGCGCAAGGCATTGCAAAAAGCGCTGAAAGAGGGGGCCAGTCCTGAGAAAATTGCTGAGCTGACCAAAAACCTCAAAGATGCACTGAACGAATTTATGCAGGCCATGGCCCGCCAGATGCAGCAGGCGCAAGCCAAAAACCAACAGCAACAGAACGGGCTACGCCAAAACGGCCAGGAAATCCGGGCCCGGGATTTACAGAAAATGATGGAGAACATCGAAAATCTGGCCAAGTCCGGGGCCAATGACGCGGCTCAGGAAATGCTATCGCAACTGGAAAATATTCTCAAGAACCTGCAACCGGCGTTGTCGCAAAGGCCAATGGCGCCGCAGCGGACCCCACCTGGTGCAAGATCACTTGAAGAACTTACCGAAATGATGCGCAAGCAGCAGGAATTGATGGACAAAACCTTCAAAATGCCGGATCAGAAATTTGGCGAGCAGCCTGGTGGGAAACAGCCAAACAGCAAGGATGGTGACAAGCAACCGGGAGCTAAAAATGGTAATCAACTGGTTACTCAGCAAGACCAACTGAAAAATTTGCTGGGTAAGCTGATGGAGCAAATGGAAAAGAACGGTTTACCCGCACCACGCTCACTCGAGCAAGCAAAGCGCGCCATGCGTGATGCGTCGCGGGCGTTGAAAAACGGTCAAAAAGGCCCAGCGCTTGGTATGCAGGGCAACGCCATGCAGGGACTTCGCAAAGGGGCAGAAGCGATGGCCAAAGACATGATGCGCGGCCAGGGTGATGAAGGCAATTTTGGCGACCATGCTGAGAGTTCTGATAGCCCAAATGATCCACTCGGCCGACCAATGCCGCGCAATGGTGCCGATTTTGGCCCCGGTCAGGATATGTTGCCAAAGGAAATTGAAATCATGCGGGCCCGGGATATCTTGCGCGCCCTGCGCAGCCGGTCAAATGATCGCCAGCGTCCAAAGATTGAGTTGGATTATCTACAAAGACTGCTGGACGGGCTTTTTTAAAGTCTGTCGGTTTAATTGAATTCACTCGCCCGACATGAACGGGCTTGCTTGGCAAGCCCTGCCTCATTCCGGCAAGTGAATACTTGAATCTGTTTAAACGCGACAGGCTCTAGGTTATTTTTACTGCGGTGCCCGAGGCGGTTACCATTAACATACCGCCCTTGGCCCCAAGGGTTTCATAATCCAGATCAACACCGATGACCGCGTTGCAGCCAAGTTCTGCTGCCCGGTCAGTCAGCTCGGCAATAGCGATCTGGCGGGCATCATTGAGAACCTTTTCGTAAGCGCCTGAACGTCCACCGACGATATCGCGAACTGAAGCCAAAAAGTCACGAAAGACATTCGCGCCCATGATTGCTTCACCAGCGACAAGCCCTTTGTATTCGATGATCTTGCGACCTTCGACATTGTGTGTGGTTGTTACCAGCATTTTTTGGCCTTCTTACCCTGGAATGGCACCGCCGGTGATCACAGTGACGGCACGGCGGTTCTGGTTCCAGCAATTTTCAGCATCACACAGTGCGACGGGACGCTCTTTGCCATAGGCGATGGTTGAAAGGCGCGAGGCCTGGACGCCAGATGATACCAAAAACTGCCGGGCGGCAGTGGCGCGTCTGGCTGACAGGGCGATGTTGTATTCACGCGTGCCGCGTTCGTCAGCATGACCTTCAATCTGAATGGTCACATTGGGATATTGGGCCAGCCAGGCGGCCTGTTTGCGCAAAGTATCCATGGCTTGCGGGGTCAGGGTAGACTGATTGACAATAAAATGTACGCGGTCACCGACATTGAGAATGAAATCACGCTCGGTGCCCGGCTTTGCTTTTGCCTGAGGATTTGCAACATCAGGTTTGTTGTTTGCTGCACACCCGGCAAGGGTAAGCAGACTAAAGGCCACTACAAACACTTTTGGCCCTGCAATTTTCCGCAACATTTATCCCACTCCTTAAAACATCTGCGCCGGTTTTGGCACTGGGGTTATTCTATTTAATTAAAAAGTTCAACAATTTTAATTCAGTAATGGTGACCAGGCCGGATCAGAGGCAAAGCCTGGCGTCTTGATTTGTCGTTCATTATAGCCTGTAATATCCACGGAGTATAATTTGGGTCCGCCCTTGGCACCGCGCGATTCGCGAAAGAACATGATAACACGGCCATTTGGTGACCATGTCGGGCCTTCATTGTGATAGCCTGAGGTTAATATTCTCTCACCAGAACCATCTGGACGCATGACGCCAATTGAAAATCGTCCACCGCTTTGTTTGGTAAAGGCAATAAGATCGCCGCGCGGCGACCACACGGGGGTAGAATAGGTGCCGGTGCCAAAGCTGATCCGCCGTGGGCCGGTGCCATTTGCAGCCATAACATAAAGTTGTTGGCGACCGTCACGGTCTGATTCAAAAACGATATTTTTGCCATTGGGCGAGAAAGACGGGGCCGTATCAATTGCCGGGGTATTGGTTAATTGCAGCGTTGTTCTGGTTTGCAGGTCGAGCATATAGATATTGGAATTTGCCCCTTGTTGCAGGCTCATCACAACCTTGCGACCACGCGGGCCAAACCGGGGGGAAAAGCTCATGTTGGGGAACACACCGACCACCTCGCGCTGGCCGCTTTGCAGGTTAAACAAATAAACCCGCGGTTTGCCATCAGCATAGGACATGTAGGTGATTTCTTGCGAACTTGGTGAAAAGCGTGGAGTCAGAACCAGCGAGCGGCCGCTCGTCAGCTCACGAACATTAAAACCATCCTGATCCATGATCGAGAGTTTTTTGACCCGTTTGTTTTTGGGTCCGCTCTCAGAGATGAATACGATGCGAGTGTCGAAATAACCCTCTTCGCCGGTCAATGACTTGTAGATGGCATCAGCTATCAAATGGCCAATGCGGCGCCAATTGCGCTTTGGGGTTACAAATTGCAGGCCGGTTATCTGTTTTTGGCCAAAAATATCCCACAGGCGAAACTGGGCCCGGACCCGGCCATCGCTTTGAATTGTCACCTGACCCGTGACCAAAGCCTGGGCCTGAATGGTGCGCCAATCGCCAAAGCGCGGCTGTTGGCTGAAATTGGTGATTTGTTCGATATATGAGGCTTGTGGCAGGGGTTCAAACAGACCGGAATTTGCCAGATCGTTACCAATGATACCGGTAATGTCACGGGCAAGGTTTTGCTCGGTATTGGTACCAACAAAATCAGGCAAAGCGATCGGCAGTGGTTTGACACGGCCTTTGGTGATGTCAATTTCCAATTGTGCCATGGCGCTGGGGCTGAACCCGACAATGCCGATGAACAGTGCTCCCAAAAGCACGAGCATGTTGAGCGCACTGCCTTGAGCAAAAAAGCTTTTAACCATCATATTTCAAAATGCCCCAATTTTTTTCAATACTTTGTCCATTCGTGTGACTAATTTATGCCGAGCATTATTCTCGGGTCAAATTTTACAGCAATGTTACGCCATTTGTTGTATTTTTCCGGCGGCATTTGCGCATAGGGGGCGCAGCCGTAAATTGCGTTAATTGCGCTGCGAACAGCAACATCAAACAAAGGGTTTGAGGAACCATTGGTTACGCGCGGAGTGCCGATTACGTTGCCTTCAATGTCCATTTCAAACTGAATGCGAGGGATAACAGCGCCAGATTCTTTCATGCCTATTGGCGGTGACCAGCATTGACCGATGCGCGAAATCAACCAGTCGATTTCATTGCCGGTTAGTTTCTGGTCCTGGCCAATCAGATTGGCTATTTCACCGGTGGCCGGTGTACCTGTTTCATCAACAGCTTTGCGTGGCGCGGTGCGCTTGTCGTCAATTTTATTTAACAAGGCGCTTAGTTTGTTGAGATCAAGTTTTGGCTTTTTCTTTTGTGGCTTTTTTTCAGCTACCTTGAAGGATTTTGGTACTTTTGGCTTGCGACGCGGGACAGGGATTGGCTTGGCAGCAGCTTCTGCTTTTTTTGGCTCTGGTTCTGGCTCTGCTTCGGGCTGTTTTTCGACCTTCTCGATCAGCTCTTTGACGGGATCAGGTGCAGGAGGTTCAGGCTCCTTTTTTTCAGGTTCGGGAGTTGGTTCGGGCTGGGGTTCCAGCGCGGCCTTTTTTACTTCCTTTGCGAGTTCTGCATCTGGTACTGGTTCGCCGATTTCTTCAACTTTGCGCGGCAGGGCCTTTTTGGGTGGGTCAGTTTTGGCTTCGGTCGTTGTGACGACCCGTTCGGAGATGTCTGAAAACTCCACAATTTCAACGGGGATTGACTCTTCTTTTACGGGCAAAAACTTGTCTGGTTCGGGCAACACTACAACCGCGGCCAACAAAATAGCTGCGTGAATGGAAAATGATATGCTTAACCCGATACGCATGAAGTTTTGTTACTTAGTCCCATCTTGAGGTGCTGTTACCAGACCAATACGTTTAAATCCGGCCCGGTTCAGTGTTCCCATCACTTCCATTACCCGACCGTAACCCACCGCTTTGTCACCGCGCACAAAAATACGCTCTTCGAAGCCGTTTTTGGCTATAGCTTGCAATTTCGTCACCAGTGTGTCCAATTCAATCTCGGTTTCCTGCAGATAAACCTTGCCGTCGGGCTGGACAGTAACTGTAAGGGGTTCGTTGTCGCCCTGCAATTCTCTGGCTTGGGTCTCAGGCAGTTCGATTGGCACACCAACTGTCAGCAACGGGGCTGCAACCATGAACATGATCAGCAGCACCAGCATCACATCAACAAAGGGAGTGACGTTGATTTCTGACATCGGCACATGGCCAGAGCCGCGTCTGCGACGTCTGCCACCACCGGCGTTTCCAACAGATGCGCCCATTTCAGTTACATCCTTTCATCGGTCTG
>UOEC01000151.1_pt1 | contig 65313 bp, 56 predicted proteins | sample 1988601 | NCBI WGS metagenome assembly UOEC01 (sample SAMEA4712195, study PRJEB27164) | hydrothermal vent metagenome | biome: marine basaltic hydrothermal vent biome; feature: marine hydrothermal vent; material: mineral | place: Pacific Ocean | collected 2011-06-14/2011-07-23 | depth 1719 m
TTTTGCCCCCTCCTGTCAGGTGGTGCACGCCACCCAGTGATAGCATTTGCGAGCCATATTCGCCTGTCGTAACATGGCCGATCGGTTCACCATCGACGCGGACCATATTTTGCTCCGGGCCCAGATGACGGTCAGTATCAATTTTCACCTTGGCTCCGCAGTAAGAAAAAATGCCTTCGGTGACAACCGTGATCATGTCAATGCCGTCTACTTCCTGCGAGACGATGTAAGGAGCCGGTTTGTAATCGGGATATGTAGTTCCGGCACCAATGGCGGTGATAAAGCTTTCAGGTTGGGTGACAATTTCGCCGTTCCAGTCCGGTTCGGTGTCCAGAAACGGCACCAGCTTGCCGCCGGTTTTTGCTGTACGTTCAACCACCACGACAGGGTCAACCCGCACGAGATCGCCACCATCGTTGGCGTAACGATCACAAGCGCCGGTGCGACCATCGGCGATGTAACACATCACCGGGCAGGCATCGCAGCGAATTTTATGAGGAGTTATATCGCTCACGGCGTATCCTCCCTGATTGCCGCCAGAACCTTGTCGGGTGTAGCAGGTAAATCGTACACAACCGCACCGGTGGCGTCACGAATGGCATTGATGATAGCCGGGGCGGTGGGGATCAGGACGTGTTCGCCAAGGCCCTTTGCGCCATAGGGGCCTTCGGGGTCTTTGACCTCGATGATGTGATGTTCAAATGTCGGCATATCGCCGATGGTGGGGATGAGGTAATCGTGCAGGTTTTCGGTAATGCCGGGCTGATAATCCTCCATCAGCGCCATGCCTATGCCTTGCGCCACGCCACCCTCTATCTGGCCCTCAACCAGCATCGGGTTTATCGCCTTGCCGACATCGTGGGCGGTGGTGATGTGGTTGAGCTTTACGGTGCCAAGGCCAGTATCGACGGTCAACTCGACCAGTTGCGCACCATAACCGAAAACCGCATAAGGATTGCCCTGACCGTTTTTATCAAGGGGGCTGGTGGGCGGGTCGTAGGTTTCCTGCGCCATCAACACATAGCCAAATTCGTCTTCATCGAAGGTGGAAAAATCAATCGCTGTAATGTCCTGCACATTTCCATGACGCAGGACTTTAGCCCGCAGCGCCTCTCCTGCCCGTCTGGTGGCTTCACCAGTGACATAGGTCTGGCGCGAGGCAGAGGTTTTACCCGCATCGGGTGTCAGGTCAGTATCGCAATCGACCCGCTCAATGACGTCAACAGAAACACCCAACGCGTCCGCTGCAATCTGGGTGATCACCGTATTGGACCCCTGACCGATATCCATAGCGCCTTGATGCAAAACAATCTGGCCATCGCGTTTGATGCCGATGCGGACTGTGGACGGGTTGGGCAGTGAGGTGTTGCCGCAGCCATACCAGCACGAGGCAATACCAACGCCCTTGCGCAACGGTGAACCATTGGTGTTGCGGTTAAATTCCCGTGCTTTCTCATTGGCTTTTTGCCAGGCAGGTTTTAAGGTCTGCAGGCACTGCTTAATGCCAACACCGCATTCCAGCACCTGACCGGTAATGGTGGTCATGCCGTTGTCCAGCGCGTTAAGCAGGCGGAACTCCAACCTGTCGATACCAGCTTTGTCGGCCAATTCATCAAAGGCACATTCCTGGGCAATGGCTGATTGCGGTACACCGAAGCCGCGAAAAGCCCCTGCTGGCGGGGCGTTGGTGTGAACCGCAAGAGATGTGGCGCAATAATCGGCGGTAAAATAAGGGCCGCTGGCATGGACGGGTACACGATTGGCAACCGTTGGGCCCCAACTGGCATAAGCGCCAGTGTTGAAGGTACCGTCAAAGGCAAATCCTTTGATCTTTCCATCCTTGTCGCACCCTACTGTCAACTCGATCTGCGAGGGATGGCGCTTGGTGGTGGATTGCATGGACTCCGTGCGGCTATAGCATATTGTTGCCGGGCGATTGAGCTTCCAGGCGGCAAGGGCCACAAACGGTTGCATGGAAATATCTATTTTGGCACCAAAGCCACCACCGCAAGCGGTTGGCACTACCCTGATATCAGCTAATTCCATTCCCATAATTTCTGCCAGGCTTTCCCGGTCCATATGGGTTGCCTGAGTGCTGGCGTGAACTTCCAGGCGATCACCAACCCTTATGGCAAATCCGGCTTCCGGTTCAATATAGGCATGTTCGATAAACGGGGTGGAGGTTGAAACCGTGACCGTGTGGGCTGCACCTTTCAGCGCCTTGTCGGCTTTGCCACGCTGCACCAGACCGCGGACCAGAATGTTGCCATCGCGGTTTTCATGCAACAGGAGTGCATCGGGCTTGATCGCCTGATCAGGAACCAGCGTGTGGGGCTTTATCTGCCATTCTACCGGGAAACCGGTTTCATCAAGAGCCCTGATTGCGTCCGGCTCACCGACAACGGCAGCAATCGCCTCACCACGATGACGGGTGGTTTTTTCAGCAAAAACCGGCTGATCGGCAAAGGGCGGGATAACGCCAAAACAGTTTTTGCCGGGAATGTCGCTGGCGGTGAAGACTTCGAGAATTTCGGGGTTGGCCTGCTTGAATTTTTCCAGATCACCGATGGTGAAATCTGCATGGTGGTGGGGAGAACGGATGACGCGGACAAGCACAGCATTTTCAGGCACAATATCAGCGCCAAAAGCCAGCTGGCCGGTAACTTTCGGGCAGCCATCAAGGTGCCGAATGGCACTGCCGACGGTCTCGCCTGCAAGCGGGGCAGGTGCAGTAGCGTTCAGGCCACTGGCATGAACGACGGCATCGATGATTTTTGTATAACCTGTGCAACGGCACAGGACACCACCGAGCGCATCTTCAACTTCCGGGCGGGACGGTTGTGGATTTTTATCGAGCAGGCTTTGGGCGCTCACCAGCATGCCGGGGGTGCAGATACCGCACTGGGCTGCACCAAAATGGAGAAAGCTGTTCTGCAGACGCGACAGGCTTCCATTCGATGCCAATCCTTCAACGGTGGTGATATTGCAATCTCGCACCTGCCCGAGCGCTGTGAGACAGGCACAAACCGGGTTGCCGTCAATGAGAACCGTACAGGCCCCGCAATCTCCCGCATCACAACCGACTTTAGTGCCGGTCAAGCTCACTTCATCGCGCAAAACGGCAGACAACCTTTGGCCCAAAGGTGCTTTGCTGGTTACCAGACTTCCGTTCAGGGTGAATGAAGTAGCCGTCATTTTGCCTGCTCCCTCGCGGCATTGATGGTGCGGCGAACCAGTTCAGTAGCAGCTCCAAGCCGATAAACAGCAGGCGCGCGCGCATCATCCAAAGGGGTTAGTTCTGCCAAGTGTGCCGGCTCGACAAGGTCGGCAAGATCGTTAGAAATATTTGCGCCAAACAACGCCTGTTCCAGATCCCCCAAACGCATGGCAACGGCTGAACAGGAGCCTACACTAATTGCAGCATCAACTATTTCGCCATTGTCGTTGGCGGTCAGCCTTGCTGCTACCATAGCGATGGAAATCACCAGAAATTTACGGGTACCCAGTTTGATAAATGCAGATGTCCCTGTTCCTGATGCCGTTGGTATCAGGATGGCGCTGACCATCTCACCGGTTTGCAAATCAGTTTGACGATTACCATGGATAAATTTTTGCAAAGGTATTTGCCGGGTGCCCTGTGCCGAGACAATTTCCACTATTGCATCAAGGGTCAACAGCGGCGGCACACCATCGGCAGCCGGTGAGGCATTGCAGATATTGCCAACCAGTGTAGCCTTGTTCTGAATTTGGATGGAACCTATTTCGCAGGCCGCAAGTTTGAGGCCATCAAAAGCCGGTGGCAGATCAGTTGCAATCAGGTCGCTCCAGGTGACCAGGGCATCGATGCGCCAGTGGGTGTCTTGTTCTTGTATTGACCGCAAATCGGGCAGGGCAGATACATCAAGAATTTTGCCCGACGGCGGGCGGTCCTGCAAAGCGGGATAAAAGTCTGTGCCGCCAGCCAGAACCGTCCAGTTACCTTGAGCAAGCAGCACCAACGCCTGATCAATCTCCCTGGGTCGTTCATATTGCATAACATGACCTTTATTGTTTGTATGCAAATGAGTTTATCGGTGGAAATACCGCAGGTCAAGCGCGCAAGGGGGTCGGCTATTTCATGCACTTTTCCAGCGCGTCCAGGGTTTGCATGGCAGGCAGGCATTGGGCGACGGAGCCGTTGGGTTCACGGTTTTCTTTAATGGCGGAGAAGAATTCACGGTCCTGCAATTCGATACCATTATTGGAAGAGGCAACGCCAGAAAGGTCAACAGGCACTTCATTACCATCAACCAGTTCGTCATAGCGCGCGATGTAGGTGCCGTTGTCGCAAATGTAGCGAAAGAAAGTACCAAACGGGCCTTTGTTGTTAAAGGACAACGACAGGGTGCAAAGCTTGCCCATTGGCGTTTTCATGCCAATGCTCATGTCCATGGCGATACCCAATTCCTCATGCATCGGGCCTTGCATGGCCTGCACCGAGCTGGCTGTCTCGCCGGTCTGATACTGAAACAAATCAACCGTGTGACAGGCATGGTGCCACAACAGATGGTCGGTCCAGGTGCGCGGCTTGCCAAGCGCATTCATATTGGTGCGGCGGAAAAAGAAGGTTTCAGCCACCATGTGTTGCAGGGTCAATTCGCCGATCAGAATTTTCTGGCGCAGCCATTGGTGGCTGGGATTAAAACGCCGGGTGTGTCCGGCCATGGCTACAAGTCCGGTTTTCTTTTGCGCTTCGACCAGCGCCATACTGTCGGCCAAATTGTCGGCCATGGGAATTTCGACCATGACATGCTTGCCCGCCTCAAGGCATTGAATGGCCTGAGCTGCATGAACCGGGGTCGGGGTGGCGAGAATAACCGCTTCGACATCGGGCCGGGCCAGACTTTCATCAAGGTCTTTGGTCCAGTGGCCAATGCCACGTTCTTTGGCAAAGGCTTCGATATCATCGGGCTCACCACCCACCACCGAAACAACTTCAATTCCCTCAATGGCTGCTATTGCATCAAGGTGTTTCAAACCAAAGGCACCAGCGGCACCTGCTACACAGATTTTCACGGGTTTCGTTCCTGATTATTTGATGTTTTCCAGAATAAGGTGGCCAACCGCTGTGTTGGAGGCTGGGACATGGTAGTGGCGATGGATTTCTTTGACCTTTTCATCAAGGGCGCCGCGCATGACATGCCACATGACCATTTCAATGCCTTCGGAACCAGACTCGCGCAAATATTCCACATGGGGGATTGCGGCAGCTTTTTCCGGTTCGTTGACAATCATCTCGAGAAAACGGTTATCGAAATCTGCGTTGATCAGCCCGGCCCGTTCGGCCTGTAACTGGTGTGACATGCCGCCGGTGCCGAAAATGATCACCCGCATATCCTTGTCAAAACTTTCAACGGCGCGGCGGATGGCCTTGCCGAGGTTGTAACAGCGGTTGCCGGTGGGCGGCGGGTATTGCACGACGTTGACACACAAGGGCACAACCGGACAGGGCCATTGTTCTGGCTGATCATACATGATGGTCAGGGGTACGGTCAGGCCATGGTCGACTTCCATATTATTGACGATGGTCATGTCAAACTCATCGAGAATCAGCGACTGGGCCATGTGCCAGGCAAGGTCAGGATGACCAATTACCGGCGGCACCGGCCGGGCACCCCAGCCTTCATCGGCAATGTCGTATTTCTCGGCACAACCAAGGGCAAAGGTTGGAATCAGTTCAAGGGAAAAGGCGGTGGCATGATCATTGTAGACCACAATGATTGCATCTGGTTTTTGCTCGGCGATCCATTTTCGTGACTTTTCAAAACCGGCAAAAAGCGGTTTCCAGTACTCCTGATCGGTCAACCCCTGATCAACAGCAACGCCGATTGCCGGAACGTGGGACATGGCAACGCCTGCAATAATTTCAGCCATTATCCCACTCCGATTTGCTGCGATTTCCTTCGATAGAGCGACCACCTGACAACATCATGGCGCGGTAGTCTTCCAGGTTCATGCCGGTCATTAAAGCGGCCAATTCCTGAAAATTTATGCCATCACAGGCAGCAAGCTTTGAGGTGTAATAAACATTACCACCAAGAGCCAGCATGGTGTTCCACTGGCGATCCAGCACAGCTTTTTGCTGGTCTGGTGTCATGGGAAACCGGTCGAGAAAAGCTTCTTCACCAGCCTTGAACTTCTCACGGTTTTCCGCGTGGCGCAGTGACATGCAGAACATGTTGAGATGATAACCACTGCGGCTTTGCCCGGCATCAAAAACGTACGTGCCGGGAATGTCCTTGTAATCGGCCTGCTCGCTCATTTATCTCTTTGTCCCTTTGGCCAATTCCTTCAGCAAAATATCAGCCAGTTCCTTATGGTTTTTTTGTTCGAACCCTGATGTATCAAGGCCAAGATCACCTATTGTCTGCTGCCAGTCAACCGTTGCATGGGCCATGGTGCCATTGAGGCCAAGATCATCGACAGTAATCGCCACTTCACGCATCTCGGCCGCCCGGCGGATACCATGGGTTGCGACACGCTCAATCATATAGGCGGCGCGCTCTTTCCAGCCAAAGCCGGGATAGGTTGCCTCCAGCGAATCAAGAACGATGTCCTCAACCCCTGCCTTGCGCCCGGCCAAAACGCATTCCAGCATCAGCGCCTCAAGGCCCTTCATCATCACCGAGCGGGTCATTTTGATGGCTGATGCGGTGCCAACCGGGCCTTTGATGTGTTTCGCTGAAAGGCCGAGCTGGGCAATGACCTTATGTGCTGCTTCAACATAATCACCAGACAGCAAGACCGGCACCTTGTTCAAAGCCGGATGTACCGGGGCGATAATGGCCATGTCGATGTAGCGGCCACCGGCAGCATCAATCACCTGGGCCGATTTTTTCTTGGTATCGGGCGCGCATGAGTTGCCGTCAAAAAAGAACGCATCCGGTGCTATGTGTCCAGCGGTGCTGAGGGCGGCTAAGTGAGCCTGATCTGCTGTGACGAGTGAAAGTACGGCATCGGCATTTTCAATCGCCTCACCGGCGGTGGCGCACCCTGTAATGCCGACCGCCTGACAAATCGCCAGTTTTTCCAAATTAATATCATAGGCCGCGATGTCAAAATCGCGCCCCTGCCCCCAACCTTCAACAAATGCCTGACCGGCTTCCCCGAACCCTATAATTGCTACCTTGCTCATTGTGGCAGTTTGGCATTATTGTCAGCCGCAATAAATTAAAAAGTTCGGGAGTGAAAATGAGTTCGAAAAAAACCGCTTTGGTGATCAGCGCTCACGCGGCAGACTTTGTCTGGCGGGCGGGCGGGGCCATTGCCCTGCACCAGCAACGGGGCTTTGATGTCACCGTGGTCTGTCTGAGTTTTGGCGAACGCGGCGAATCGGCCAAGCTGTGGAAACAGGAAGGTTATACGCTCGACAAGGTCAAGGCGGCCCGGCAGGTTGAGGCTGAAAACGCTGCCAAAGCGCTTGATGTGCACGATATCCAGTTTTTTGATCTGGGGGATTATCCGCTGGAGATGGACCGGGAAGCTAAATACCGGCTGGTTGATGTGATGCGCAAGGTGCAGCCGCAATTCATGATGAGCCATTCTCACTATGACCCCTATAACACCGATCATTCCTATGCCACTTCGGTCACCATGGAATGCCGGATGATTGCCCAGGCCTGGGGGCATAATCCGGGCGAGAAGGTTTTGGGCGCACCGCAATTATATCTGTTTGAACCCCACCAAAGCGAACAGATGCGATGGAAACCCGATGTATTTCTGGATATCTCGGAAGTCTGGGACAAAAAGAAAGCAGCGATTGAGTGCATGCAGGGACAAGAGCATTTGTGGAATTTCTATACCAATGTGGCCGAAAATCGCGGCAATCACTTCCGGCGCAATTCCGGCGGTCAGGCCGGCGGGCGTCCGGCGCAATATGCCGAAGGGTTTCAGACCGTATATCCTCGAACTGTGGATGAATTGACATGAGTGTTGTGGTGCAAAATATCGAGCGGGCTGATCAAGCGGTTATTGACGGGCTGGCCAAGTGCGGTGTTGCAACTGTGCATGAAGCACAGGGGCGCAAAGGCTTGCTGGCCTCTTGTATGCGGCCGATTTATGCCGGGGCCGCAATTGGCGCTTCAGCGGTAACCATTCTTGCGCCGCCCTGTGACAACTGGATGGTGCATGTGGCGATTGAACAAGTGCAGGCTGGTGATATTCTGGTGCTGGCGGTCACATCGCCCTCAGATGCCGGATATTTTGGCGATCTGCTGGCCACTTCCATGCAGGCACGCGGCGGGGTTGGGCTGATTATTGATGCCGGGGTGCGTGATATTGCTGACCTGACCAAAATGAAATTTCCCGTATGGTCCAGGGCCATATGCGCTCAAGGCACGATCAAGGAAACCCTTGGGTCTGTCAATGTGCCAGTGGTTTGTGCCGGTGAGCTGGTTAATCCGGGCGATGTGATGATCGCCGATGATGACGGGGTTTGCGTAGTTCGACGGCAAGAAGCCGTGGACATTCTGGCAAAGGCACAAGCACGGCTGGCTAATGAAGAGGAAAAACGGGCGCGATTTGAAAAGGGTGAGCTTGGCCTTGATGTTTATGACATGCGCGGTCGGCTGGCAGACAAGGGCCTGAAATATGTCTAAGGGCACCGCCTGCATGTGGATGCGCGGTGGCACGTCCAAAGGCGGGTATTTTCTGGCGGAAGATTTGCCCAAAGACCTGCAGGAGCGCGACAGGTTTTTGCTGGCGATGATGGGGTCGCCTGATCCGCGCCAGATTGACGGGATGGGCGGGGCAGACCCGCTGACCTCCAAGGTGGCGGTGATATCACCTTCGGGAGATGAAAGCGCTGATGTGGATTATTTGTTTTTGCAGGTTTCGGTGGATGAGGGCGTTGTAACAGATGCGCAAAATTGCGGGAATATTCTGACCGGGGTCGGGCCATTTGCCATTGAGCGCGGGCTGGTGAAGGCAACAGATAACGAAACTGAAGTGCGGGTTCGCATGGTCAACACCGGTCAGTTTGCAACCATCACCGTTCAAACGCCCGCCGGAAAAGTGATCTATGATGGCAACACACAGATTGCTGGCGTGCCGGGACATGCCGCGGCGATTGCCATCGAGTTCAGCGATATTGCCGGGTCCCTGTGCGGAGCATTGTTGCCGACGGGAAATGTGATGGACCGGGTTGACGGGCTTGATGTTACACTGATTGACAATGGCATGCCGACTATTGTGGTTAAAGCCAGCGATGTGGGCATTGCCGGTACTGAAAGCCGGGAGGAACTGGAGGCCAATGGCTCCTTGCGCCAACGACTGGAACAATTGCGGCTGGCGGCGGGGCCGTTGATGAATTTGGGTGATGTCAAAGAAAAAACCGTGCCAAAAATCACCATGGTCAGCGCTCCACAAAAGGGCGGCACCATTTCCACCCGCACCTTTATTCCCCATCGCTGCCATGCTTCGATCGGCGTGCTTGGTGCGGTCAGCGTGGCAACGGCCTGTTTTATGGAAGGAACGCCTGCATACGAACTGGCTGAGCGCTCAGTCGGGGAAAAGGTTTTGGCCCGAATTGAGCACCCCCTTGGTGAAAACCAGATCCTGCTGGAAATTGACCCCTCGGGTACGTCTGGTACGGTGGAAAAAGCATCGGTTATTCGCACAGCGCGCAAATTGTTTGACGGAAAGGTTTTTGGTTAGACATTATGGACCCTGATTATCTGCCCTTTCATCCCAACCCTTCCAAACCATCGATCAGGCTTCCGGCCGGGGCAGTTGATGCCCATTGTCATGTTTTTGGCCCGGCTGACAAATTTCCTTACAGCCCGAAACGCAAATACACCCCTTGTGATGCGCCAAAGGAAAAACTGTTTGCCCTGCGCGATTTTTTGGGTTTCGAACGTAATGTTATTGTTCAGGGCTCCTGTCATGGCCAGGACAACCGGGCCTTGCTGGATGCGCTTGCGGCGGCTGGTGATCTTGCCCGCGGTGTGGTGGTGATTGACGAAAAGGTAACGGATGCCGAGCTTGAGAACATGCACCACGCCGGGGTTCGGGGCGTTCGTTTCAACTTTGTCAAACGTCTGGCTGACCCCAAACCGCATGCTTATTATTTATCCATTGCCGAGCGAATCGCTAAACTGGGCTGGCATATCGTGGTTTATTTTGAGGCCGCTGACCTTGAAGACCTGATACCGTTTCTGGAAAAACTGCCCACTGATGTGGTTATCGACCACATGGGACGACCGGATATCAGGCAGGGGATTGAGGGCAAAGGGTTTGCCCGCTTTGTTGAAATGATGGCAGCCAATGAGCGATTCTGGACAAAAGTGAGCTGTCCTGAGCGCTTGTCCCTGTCCGGTCCGCCCTATGATGATGTCGCACCTTTTGCCAGCAAACTAATCGAAAGCTTCCCGGAACGGGTGCTGTGGGGCACGGACTGGCCCCATCCAAACATGAAATCACACGTACCAGATGACGGGCAACTGGTTGACATAATTGAAATAATTGCTCCCACTGAAACTTTGAAACAGGTTTTGTTGGTGACTAATCCGATGCGCCTTTATTGGACAGAGAGCGCTTCATAGTTGTCGCAGTCGCAAAGATTTCATTTGCACTTTTACCTCGCAAGTGGCATGTATATGAGTATATTTGAATAAAAGCATGTACGCGGCAGCATTTCGCTTTTCTTTGAGCTTCTTTGAGAGAGACACCAGTTTATGGATATATCAGAACTTCAGGAAAATGCATCGCGGGCCAGCGCGTTGTTAAAGACCATGGCCAATGAGTGGCGTTTGCTGATTTTGTGCAACCTTGCCGAAAGCGAAAAATCTGTTGGTGAACTGGAGAAGTTGATTGGTCTGAACCAATCGGCCCTGTCACAACACCTTGCAGTTCTGCGCCGCGAAAACCTGGTGCAAACCCGCCGCTCAGCCCAATCGATCTTCTATTCGCTGAAAAGCCAGGAAGCCTCAATGATCATGGCAACCTTGTATGATGCTTACTGCAAAACCGATGAAAGTGACGGTGGCTGCGCAGTCGCGAGTTAAAGCTGGGTTGTTATTATTGTTATTTCGCTCACGCAAATTTTGCTGCGCAAAATGCTCCGCGGGGGCGGCGCATTAGCGCCGAGCCGCAGTCGCGGCTAGTTCTTGGCTTTGCCTCGTCCGGCTGCGACCCCAAAAGAACCTGAGAATCCGCAGCGGACGAACGCAGTGAGGACTGGGCGCAAGCGCCCCGGCGCTAATGCGCTGCGCCCTCGCAGGTCCGAGCGCAGCGAGGAATAGCCGTGAGAGAAATAAATTCATAAAAACTCCAAAAATATCCATATTTTCCCTTGATATATTAGATTTTTCTAATATAGATAAATCCAACTGACAGACCAATAAGAATTAGGGAAATATCCGATGAATCTTGGAAAGATCGAAGACGGCTTTTTTGTTTCGCCGCAAATTATGCCTGAACATTTTGCCGGACTTGCTGTTCAAGGCATCAAGACCATTATCAACAACCGGCCTGACGGTGAGCGCGGGTTTTATCCAAACAATACCCAGATGGCTGAACTGGCTGCAAAAAACGGCATGGAATATCGCTTTATTCCGGTAAACCCGATGGCGCTTACCATGGAGCCGGTAAATGCTTTTGCTGCAGCAATGGAAGAACTGCCTGGCCCGGTCGCAGCTTATTGCGCCTCAGGCCGTCGCAGCGCAATGATGTGGGCGCTCACCAATGCAGCCACCAAAAGTGCTGATGAGATCATTTCAGCCTGTGCTTTGCAAGGCCATGACTTGAGCCAGATGCGCCCGATGCTGATGCAAATGACACAAGCGGCATAATTTCTCTCACGGCGTATCCTCGCTTCGCTCTGGCCTGCGAGGGCGCAGCGCAGGGGCGCCGGGCTGTAGTCACAGCCTGGGATTTATTTCTCTCACGGCGTATCCTCGCTTCGCTCTGGCCTGCGAGGGCGCAGCGCAGGGGCGCCGGGCTGTAGTCACAGCCTGGGATTTGACTGCAAAACTGCAACAAGACAGTACCAACAAAAATAACCAGATGTTGGCTGCTTGACACTTTACCAATTGTGAATATGTCTATAGATTGACCCTCACCAGATACATCGGTGAGGGTTTTTTATGGGCATGGACATTACTTTTTACGGGGTATTTATTGCCGGGATTATCTCGTTTTTGAGCCCATGTGTTCTACCTATCATCCCACCATATATCTGTTTTCTGACCGGTATGACCCTTGATCAGGTGACAGCTGAAGGAAAAGCTACTGGCGTTGGTCGCAAAATAATGCTGTCAGCCCTTGCCTTTGTTTTCGGATTTGCCACGGTTTTCATTCTGCTTGGTGCCAGCGCTTCCTTTCTCGGTCAGGCATTGGTTGATTATTTTGATGTCCTTAAATATTTTGCCGGGGCGACTATTATTCTGATGGGGCTGCATTTTCTCGGTGTTTTCCGCATTTCCATGCTTTACAAGCAGGCAAAACTCGAAGTGGAGAAAAAACCGGCCGGCATTGGCGGAGCTTATCTTGTCGGCCTGGCATTTGCTTTTGGCTGGACGCCATGTGTTGGGCCTATTCTGGCATCAATCCTGTTTGTCGCTGGAGCTGAAGAATCAGCTGCACAAGGTGCCCTTTTGCTGGGCGTATATGCGGCAGGGATTGGCATTCCGTTTTTACTGGCTGCGGGCTTTGCCGGTCCATTTGTAAAATTCATGCAGAAGTTTTCAAAGCATATGGGCACAGTTGAAAAGGTCATGGGCGCGTTGCTGGTGGTTACCGGCATTGCGATAATGACCGGTTATATGCAGGAATTGGGTTTCTTCCTGCAACGGATGATGCCTTCGTTCCAGGTTGGGTAAAATCACCCGAAGCGGAGATACAGCAACCGGTCAAAGGACCGCAATTCGATAATAAAACGGAAAAGCAGGCCGCCGTCTTTTGCATCCAGCACCTCTGCCGGGAAGCGCTTCAACGAAGTCCGGGCACCCTTAACAAGGCGCTGGAAACTTCCATCGGATTTTGTTTCCGGCGCTGCCATTTCATCACACTTGTCAAGCTGCTCCAGATACTCAGCTGCCGCTTTTCCAACCGCCTGAGATTGTTGTTGATCGCCAAGGTCAGGGGCGTTCTTGCGAAAGCGCCACAGAGCCGGGCCGCGTTTGTTCAGCTCCCATATGCAATCGTCAAAAACCTCAATCTTGCGGGCTTTGTGTTGCTGGAAAAGCATTTCGCGCAATTTCAAAAGCCCATCACGGGCTTTTTCAGGCTCATTGGCATCAACCAGATCAAGGGCTGATTTGGCCTGAGCGCGCGCCGATGTAATCACTTCGGCCAAATCACCCGCCGCAGAAGTCTGGGTTTTTCCCTCAACAATTTTTTCCAGGGCAAGAGCGGCAAAATCAATGTTGCCGGTACGCAGATAAGAGCTGGCCAGACGCAGATTGGCGTTGGCTGGTTTAAACCATTCCAGATAAATGTCTGATTTGGCCAGAGCTATCGTGGAGTTGTAGAGGGCGCCAGGGATCATTAATGGAACCATTAACAGGGCAGTCAGCAAAAGGATTTTCATTTTCATCATTGCGACCATACTTTTTCGTTGTTTTGAATCGTATTCACATTATGATATAAATTGTAGTATCCACAAGATATAAAAAGGATCAACCCAATGTTCTCGCGCCGCACCATGATCGCTTTGTCAGCCAGCACCCTGGCAGCCAGCGCACTGACCGCACCAGCTTTTGCCGATAAAAAAGCAACCGGCAAGCCGATACTTGGTGATGATGGCCTTTATCACCAAAGCTGGTTTTTAAACAGCTTTCTTGATCTGAAAGACGACCTTACCGAGGCTAAAGAAAAGAACAAACGTCTGGCTGTGTTTTGGGAATTGAAAGGCTGTCCTTATTGTGTAGAGACCCACTTTAAGAATTTTGCCCGTGTCGACATAGCAGAATTTATCCATGAAAATTTCGAAATTCTGCAACTCAATGTACTTGGCTCGCGCATGGTGACTGATGTGGACGGGCAAGAAATGACGGAAAAAGCGCTGGCCTCAAAATACGGCATTCGCTTTACCCCGACAATTCAGTTTCTGAGTGATGACATTGAAAAGATTGCCAGCCTCAAACCGCGCAAACGCGAAGTAACGCGCATTCAGGGTTATATCCAGCCCGACCACTTTTTGGCGATGTTCCAGTTTGTTCAGTCCCGCTCCTATGAAAAAATGCCGTTCCGCAAATTTATCAAAAGCCGCGAATCCTCCTAAAATTATGACGTGAGTGGCGGCACAATTAATTTTGTAAACAAACTTTCACTAGGCCTTAAGTCACAAATAGTTGCGACAAGGTTTTCCACCTTTGCTCTTGACCTTGGCTGTGATGACGTGCATTCAATAATTCAAATATAAGAATACACGCGCAAACAAACCGGTTTAAATTCAGAATGGAGCGAGACATGGCTGACGATAAAAACGCCAAGAGCATGACAATTATTTGCACAAAAGGCACATTGGACTGGGCTTACCCACCATTCATTCTCGCCACCACGGCCGCAGCCATGGGGCTGAGTGTAAATATGTTTTTTACATTTTACGGCCTGAATCTTCTGCAAAAGAAACTGGACCTGAAAATTTCATCCCTTGGTAATCCGGGCATGAAAATGCCGATGATGGGCATGCATATGAGCATGCCAAACATCGTATCGACCATTCCTGGTGTTGATGCTGCAGCCACAAAAATGATGAAAAACCTGATCAAGTCCAAAGGCGTTGCATCAATTGATGAGTTGCGTGAGATGGCAGTTGAAGCTGAAGTGAAAATGGTTGCCTGCCAAATGACGCTTGATCTTTTTGAATACACCCCGGATGATCTGATTGACGGGCCAGAGCTTGGCGGTGCGGCCACCTATATTGAAATGGCAGCGCAATCTGACATCAACCTTTATATGTGATCCATAATTCATTTAAATCTAACTGGAGAATAAATATGTCTGAACATACTCTTGATGCACGCGGCCTGAACTGCCCGTTGCCAATTCTGAAAGCAAAAAAAGCGCTGAAAGCAGTGCCGACCGGCGAAATTCTTGAAATTTTGTCAACTGATCCTGGCTCTGTGGCCGATTTTGGTGCTTTCTGCAACCAAACCGGCAATGAACTGGTCAGCTCGAATCAGGACGGCGATGTTTACAAATTTGAAATCCGGCACACGGCCTGATTTTGTTGTAAAATTGTCACAATTGTGAATTTTTGTGGCTTTTTGCCACTTTTAAACACATTCAACTTGCCCGATACGATTCCATCAGTAAGGTAATCGCACAGGGTCAGAGATCAGGCAGACAAGCTTGATTTTACAAATTTCGACCCATCAGATTATGTCTGATGGGTTTTGTTATTGAGGGAAGGGGTCTCAAATTGTCACTACTCAAAAAAATTTCCATGACTGCAGGCGTTGTACTTGCTGCGGGCACACTGGTTGCCACTGAAGCTGCTGCAACGGAGGGTTATTTCCAAAATGCGCTTGGTGCACGGTCTAAAGGCATGGCCGGTGCAGGTGTTGCCAATTCCAAGGATGCAACAGCAATTACCCTTAACCCGGCTGGACTTGTTCATGCAGGACGTCAGTTTAACGGTTCGGTTTCTCTGTTCATGCCATTTCGCTCTTATTCGGCAGGCGCAGGCGCCGGAGGTGTTGTTCCCGGATCGCAAAAAAGCAAACGTAACATCTTTGCCGTTCCAAACATGGCCTATTCCCAGCCGATTAACGATACCACAACATTCGGTGTCTCGTTGAGCGGTAACGGCGGTATGAACACGACGTACAAGAATGGTGCCGGACCGTTTGGTGGTGGCACAACGGGCATCGACCTTACACAGGTCAATATCTCGGCTGGCTTTGGCAAACAGCTCGGAAAATATTTCTCCTTCGGTGTTGCCCCGATATTTGCAATTCAGCGCTTTAAGGCAAGAGGGCTTGGAGCTTTTGACAATGCCATCGCTAGTGCCAACCCAGGTTCTGTGACCAACCGTGGCTATGATTACTCCGTTGGCGGTGGTGTTCGCTTTGGTGTTGAGTTTCAACTCGATGAAAACATCCGGGTTGGTGCCAGTTATCAATCAAAACTGCTGATGAGCAGATTTAAAAAATATTCCGGGCTGTTCGCTGAAAATGGCGACTTTGACATCCCTTCCAATTTCCAGGTTGGTGTTGCGTTCGATGTAACCCCTGATCTGACCTTGATGGTAGATTATCGCTATATCAATTATTCTGAAATTGCCGCCATCAGCAACCCCAATCCATTGGGCCAATTGGGAGCATCAAATGGTTCCGGTTTTGGCTGGGTAGACGTTCAAACAATCAAGTTTGGTGCAGAATACCAAGCAACAGACGATTTGACTGTAAGAGCTGGCTATGCCTACAACACCGGTGCAATTCCAAAAAGTCAAGTTGCTTTCAATATATTAGCACCAGCTACTGTAAGGCATCATGTTACTGCTGGCGCAACCTACAAGTTCTCCGCAAACAGCGATGTTGAATTTGCCGCAATGTTTGCACCAAGCGTTAGCATTACCGGACCAACCTCTCCTGGTGGGCAGTTGACCACAATCAAAATGCACCAGGTTGAATTCACGGTGGGTTACAATTATCGCTGGTAAAACTTAGAATACAAAGCATATCAAGCTTCAGGCGGCTCTTTTCTGAGCCGCCTTTTTTGTGTCTATGCTCTGCACTTCCCGGCAATCGCGTCAGTTTGTCTATATCAATATATATTGTTTTTCGTATATTAGACAAAGGTAATAAGCTGGGCCGGAATCACGGGTTGGTTCATTGCCAATGCAATGAGAATTCAAGGGGAAGCAAGTGGACTTTAATCCATTTACAACGGTTAAGGAAAACGTCGAGCTGTCACGGATGGCGGCTGACGAAGTCAAGACCACCACTTGTTATATGTGTGCCTGCCGGTGCGGGATCCGCGTTCACCTGAAAGACGGCAAAGTCCGATATATTGAGGGCAACCCTGAGCACCCGGTTAATCAGGGCGTTTTGTGCGCCAAGGGGTCAGCGGGTATCATGAACCACTACTCCCCTGCCCGTTTATCCAAACCGCTCAAACGAGTGGGCGAGCGTGGCTCGGGTGAATTTGAAGAGATTGAATGGGATGAAGCTCTAGCACTGGCAACCAAATGGATGGGCGATGCGCGGGCTAAAGATCCCAAAAAACTGGCGTTTTTCACCGGGCGCGATCAAAGCCAGTCGCTGACCGGCTGGTGGGCCTCTAAATTCGGCACGCCCAACTTTGCCGCACATGGCGGTTTTTGCTCAGTCAATATGGCTGCCGCTGGTCTTTACACCATCGGTGGTGCGTTTTGGGAGTTTGGTGAGCCTGACTGGGATCACACCAAATATTTTATGCTGTTTGGGGTAGCTGAAGATCACGATTCAAACCCGATAAAAATCGGTCTGGGCAAATTGAAAACCCGGGCTGATGCCAAATTTGTCTCGGTTAATCCAGTACGCACCGGTTATTCTTCCATCGCCGATGAATGGGTCGGTATCCGGCCTGGGACAGACGGGCTGTTCATCTTTGCCCTCATCCACGAATTGCTGCGGGCCGAAAAAATCGATTTCGACTATCTGGCTCGTTACACCAATTCCCACTGGCTGGTTTATGACAATCCGGGCAAGGAAAATGACGGGTTATTTGTTCGCGACAAAAAAGGCAACCCGCTTTGCTTTGATCTTAAAACCAAAAAGCTGATGGATGCCACCAACGCAGCCAATGCCAAAAAAGTCAAACCAGCCTTTGTTGGTGAGCGTTCCACGGGGCGCGGCAAGCCAAAAGCCCGACCAGTATTTGAACTGATTGCCCGGCGCTATATGGCTGATGAATATTCGCCCGATGCGGTGGCTGAAGCTGTTGGACTAAAAGCTGCCGACATTAAACGCATTGCGGCAGAGATCGCCCATGCTGCATTTGAAGAAGAAATCGAAATCGATGTTGCCTGGACTGACTGGACCGGCAAAAAACACAAAACCATGAAGGGTCGTCCGGTTTCCATGCATGCCATGCGTGGTATCTCGGCTCACTCCAATGGTTTCCACACCTGCCGCGCCCTGCATCTGTTGCAGGTGCTGATCGGTTCGGTGGATGTGCCCGGCGGGTTTCGTTACAAATCCCCCTTCCCCAAGCCCATTCCGCCCGGCCCGAAACCAGCGGGTAAATATTCCCAACCCAACACGCCGCTTGATGGCGCGCCAATCGGTAACCCTACCTGCCCGGAAGATCTGATGGTTGATGAAGATGGTAAAGCCATCCGTATCGATAAGGGTTACAGCTGGGAATTTCCGATGTCATCGCACGGGCTGATGCATATGGTGTTGCACAACGCCTGGGCGAAAGACCCTTATGGGATCGACGTGCTGTTCATGTATATGGCCAATATGGGCTGGAATTCGTCGATGAACACCTCGCAGACGATTAAATATCTGACCGACAAGGATGAAAACGGCGAGTACAAAATTCCCAAATTCATCTACTCAGATGCCTATTATTCTGAAACAGTGGCTTTTGCCGATCTGGTTCTGCCCGACACGACTTATCTGGAACGCTGGGATTGTATTTCGCTGCTCGACCGGCCGATTTCCAGCGCTCACGGACCGGCTGATGCCATTCGCCAACCTGTCGTTCAACCGGACCGCGATGTTCGGGCTTTCCAAACGGTCCTGCTTGATCTTGGTGCCCGGCTCGGACTGGAAGGCATGGTCAATGATGACGGTTCAGCCAAATACCCCGAAGGCTACCCGGATTATATTGTCAACCACGAACGGGCCCCTGGCCTTGGTCCGCTGGCGGGCTGGCGTGAAGGGGGCACCAAACACGGGCGCGGCAAACCTGATGCCTATCAGCTTGATGCCTATATTGAAAACGGTTGCTTCTGGCAGTATGAATTGCCGCCCTCGCAACAATATTACAAACATGCCAACAAGGATTATCTGGAATATGCTCATTATATGGGTTGGGTTCCTGATACCAAACCGATTATTTTTCAATTGTATTCCGAGCCGGTTCAGAAGTTCCGGCTTGCCGCGCAAGGACATGGTAAAATCCAACCACCTGAAAAACACCGGGCGCGGGTGGAAGAGTTTTTTGACCCGCTGCCGGTATGGTATCAGCCGATCGAAGAATCCATGGTTGATGGTAAAAAATACCCGCTACATGCCCTGACCCAGCGACCGATGCACATGTATCACTCCTGGGGCTCGCAAAATGCCTGGCTGCGTCAGATTACTTCGTTTAACAGCCTTTATATTCATCCTGACACTGCCGCAAAATATGGCGTTGCTGATCAGGACTGGGTGTGGATTTCCAGTCATCAGGGCCGAGTCAAAGGACAGATAAAGGTTTCGACCGGTACACAACGCGATACGGTGTGGACTTGGAATGCCATTGGCAAACGCAAAGGGGCCTGGGGCCTCAAGGATGATGCTGCTGAATCAAACAAGGGCTTTTTGCTCAACCACATCATTTGCGAATTATTGCCTGAAAAAGGTGGCGGCTATCGGTATTCAAATTCTGACCCGGTTACCGGTCAGGCGGCATGGTTTGATTTGCGGGTCAATATCGAAAAATGCACCGCCAAAGAAGCAGGTGCAACCGAGCCAATGTTTGAACCGGCCAAACGTCAGCCCAACGCCTTTGAGACCCCTGAGGTCTTGCAATATGGCAAGGAACTGACCGGCAAGCCCATGGGCGGTCAGGCACCACTGGAAACCTGGGTGGCCAACCGCCATGAAAACGCCCTCAACATTCGCGGTATTGAAGATGGCCGACAGACCAACCCGCACGGCAATCGGGACCGTCGCGCGAGTAAATTCAAATGACCAGTTTACCCCGCAAATCATCCCGGCAGAAACTTGGTCTGGTCATCGACCTTGATATATGTGTCGGCTGCCAGGCCTGTGCGGTCAATTGTAAAGAGTGGAACACATCGGGCCACTCGGCACCACTGACCGACCTTAACCCCTATGGCAAGGGCCAAAGCGGGGTCTGGTATAATCGCATCCACTCTTTTGAGGCCGTGGATGAAGAAACCGGCCATAGCCAAACCATCAACTTCCCCAAATCCTGCCTGCATTGCGAAGATGCCCCTTGTGTGACCGTGTGCCCGACCGGGGCTTCTTACAAACGCGAGGAAGATGGCATTGTGCTGGTCAACGGCGACATTTGCATCGGTTGCAAACTGTGTTCGTGGGCCTGCCCCTATGGCGCGCGCGAATATGATGAAATCGAAGGGGTAATGAAAAAGTGTACGTTGTGCGTGGACAAGATTTATAACGAAACCCTGGCACCTTCCAGCCGGGTGCCTGCCTGTGTTTCCACCTGCCCGGTTGGCGCACGCCATTTTGGTGACCTTGGTGATCCCCATTCTGAGGTTTCACGGCTGGTTGAGGCGCGTGGCGGTTTTGCCCTGATGCCGGAACAGGGAACAGCGCCGGTCAATCGTTATTTGCCGCCGCGGCCAAAGCAGCACCAGAAACCTGAGGACCAGACACCTCGCATGCTTGAACACAAAGACCAGTCAACCGACGGTGCGGGACTTTTGGCCCGCTGGGTTGACAAAGTCCTGTCAGCATAGAATTTTTGGAGATTTCAGATGCACCCCGCAAAATCTGTAATATTTTTTACCACTGGTTCAGGTGCCGGTTACGGTATGCTGACCTGGCTGGCCGTTTTGGCATTGCTGGGCTATCTACCGGCGCAAACCACCTACGGCCTGTTTGCTTTTGGCATTGCTTTTGCCCTGGTCGGTGGCGGACTATTGTCTTCGACCTTTCATCTCGGTCACCCTGAACGCGCCTGGCGGGCCATGAGCCAATGGCGCTCATCATGGTTGTCGCGCGAAGGGATAGTGGCAATTGCAACTTTTGGCCCAACTGGCCTCTATGCTCTTGCCTGGATTTTCCTCAATGAAAACCAGTCTTTTGCCGGAGCATTGGGCTTGCTTGGCGCGATCATGTCGCTGATAACTGTTTACTGCACCTCGATGATTTACGGATCGTTGAAAACCATACCGGCATGGTTCACCAAATGGACCCGGGTTGCCTATATGGTTTTTGCGCTGATGACCGGTGCCGTGCTGATCTGGGCACTCGGTATCGTGTTCGCGCTACCGGGTACAGGGACCATCGCACGCCTTTGCCTGTTTCTGCTGGCAACCGGATTTGTCGTAAAAATCATTTATTGGCGCAATATCGACAATGCGCCAGCCACCAGTACCGCAGAATCAGCGACCGGCCTTGGTAAACTTGGCAAAATTACTTTGATCGAATCTCCCCACAGTGAAGATAACTATTTGCTCAAGGAAATGGGTTTTCGTATTGCCCGCAAGCATGCCACCAAACTGCGTATAATTGCGCTGGTTACCGGGTTTGCTGTCCCATTTTTTGCAATTGTGGCGGCGCTTTATGCTTTGCCGCAATTCCAGGTTGCTTTTGCAGCCCTGGCGGTGTTGGCAGGAATCATCGGCATTGTAACAGAGCGCTGGTTGTTTTTTGCCGAAGCGAAACACGTTGTCACACTCTACTACGGCGAAAGTCGCATATAACCACCCTTTTTAACCCGTTTCAGCGCTGAAAAGTTAACCTTATCGGCACAGATGCTACAAATGTGCAATTTTGAACACATTCACGCTTGAAAATGTGTTTTTAGTGGTGCATGATGCAATCACCCCAATAGAGGGGAATAATTATTGTCTTGGGAGGGTGCTCGTGAAAATGAGAAAAACCAAACTGGCTGCAGGTATTCTGGCTATTGCTGCAACAGTCGGTATTCAATCAGCGCTGGCTGATAGCCACATCGTAAAAATCAAGATCGAAGACGACGCTGTTAAAGCTTCGCTGACCGGCAAAGCCGGTGATGCTGCAGTTGGTCGCAAAGTTGCCACCAGTCGTAAAAAAGGCAATTGTCTGGCCTGCCATGTGATCACTGATTTGAAAGAAAATCCGTTTCACGGAAATGTTGGGCCGCCGCTTGATGGGGTTGCCAGTCGTTATTCCGAAGCAGAAATTCGCTTGCGAATTATTGATGCGACGGTGCTTAACGAAGACACCATCATGCCGCCGTTTTACAAGGTGGATGGCCTAAACCGGGTTAACAAGAAGTTCAAAAACAAGACCGTTTTGTCGGCGCAAGAAGTTGAAGATGTCCTTGCTTATGTAATGACACTTAAATAATTTAGAACCAATCAGGAGCTAACAAATGACCAAAATGAAGGTTGAAGTGCTTGACCGCCGCCAGTTTGTTGTGGTGGGTGCCAGTGCGGCAGCGATTATTGCCGGTTTTGCCGGCACAGCAAATGCCACGCCGGAGACAGCGATGGAACTTGTTAAAAAACTGACCAATGGCGGCAGTGACAACGCCATGGACGGCAAAGTTAATGTCGATCTGCCGGAAATTGCTGAAAACGGCAACACCGTTCCGGTGAAAGTTTCAGTCGAAAGCCCAATGACCGCTGACGATTATGTCAAGGCAGTTCATCTGGTATCAGAAGGGAACCCGGCACCAGAAATAGCAAGTTTCTATTTCACCCCCGCTTCAGGTAATGCAAAAGCTGCATCTCGCATGCGCCTTGCAAAAACCCAGAACGTTATCGGTGTTGCGGAAATGAGCGGTGGTAAAGTTTACATGTCCAAAACGGAAGTCAAAGTCACCATCGGCGGCTGCGGCGGTTAATTTCAGGAGATTTAAGAATGGCAAAAGCACGCGTAAAAGCGCCAAAAAAGGCAAAAGCAGGTGACATCGTCACCATTAAAACCCTGATCACCCATAAAATGGAGTCAGGCCGCCGGAAAGACAGAAAAACCGGTGAACTTATTCCACGCTGGATCATTGACAAGTTTACCGCCAAATTTAATGGCGAAACTTTCTTTTCATCTGACTGGTATGGAGCGGTTTCAGCCAACCCGTACATGTCTTTTTCCTTTAAAGCGGAAAAAAGCGGCGAATTTGAATTCATCTGGAATGATGAAAAAGGTGAAGTAACTGTCAAAAAATCCAAACTGACAGTAGCATAAACAACCAACCTGGGAGGGACTATGACTACTTTAAAATCAAAACTGGGTTGGAAATTGCCTGCTGGTGTCCTTGGCGCCGCAGCAATTATTGGCACCCTTGTCACAAGTGCTGTTGCACAGGAATGGGGAAAATATCAGGTCGAGGATCGTCGCTCTGGTTATACCTATATGACTGACGAAACCCGTGCAGTGCAGAATGACGATTTCGAAAACCCTGGAATGTTATGGGTGGAAACCGGCGAAGGACTGTGGAGCAAAAAAATGGGAACTGCCGGAAAATCCTGTGCAGATTGCCATGCTAACCCTACTGAGGATATGAAAGGTGTCGCGCCTGCCTATCCCAAGTTCAATGCAAAACTGGGCAAAATGGAATCGCTTGAGCAAGTGATCAACCGCCATCTGGTCGATAGCATGGGGGCTGAAGCGCTTAAATTTGACTCCAAAAACATGTTGTCGCTGGTGAGTTATGTCGGCAATATTTCCAAAGGCATACCTGTTAACGTAAAAGTTGATGGTCCTGCTGCCCCGTTCTTTGCCAAAGGCGAAGCATTTTATCGTGAAAAACGCGGTCAGCTCAACATGTCCTGTGCCAATTGCCACGAGGACAATCCCGGCAACATGATCCGCGCCAACACCTTGTCAGAAGGTCAAATCAATGGCTTCCCGACATATCGCCTCAAATGGCAAAAGCCAGGTTCTGTTCACCGTCGCTTCAAAGGTTGTAATAAACAGGTTCGCGCCACTCCCTACAAAAAAGGTTCAGAGGAATATGTGAACCTAGAATTGTACGTCAAATGGCGTGGTCGCGGTTTGCCAACAGAAACTCCCGCGGTACGTAACTAAGCGCCGGGGTTTAGAAAAACACTCTTGAAAGCCCCGGTTTGCCATGCGCAAATCGGGGTTTTTTATTTAAAAAATTTATTTTTTAGCCGCATGTTTCAATGCTGCTCAAAAACAAATTTATCAAAATAAGGAAAATAACAATGATTGATCGTCGTGACTTTATCCATGCCAGCCTTGCAACACTGGCGCTGGCTGGTGGTTCTCTTTCTGGCTATCGCAGCGCCATCGCTCAGCAAAAAATCACCCAGGAAGAAATTTTGAAGTTCGATGAAAAGGGCCAGATTACGCTCATTCACGTCTGCGATATTCACTCGCAGGCAAAACCGATCTATTTTCGCGAGCCGTCTGTTAATATTGGTGTGGGCGAGGTATTGGGCCTGCCACCTCATTTGACTGGCAAGGAGATGCTTAAAAAGTTCAATATTAAAGCAGGCTCTCCTGAAGCTTACGCCTTGAGTTCAGAAGATTTTGGCCAACTGGCCAAGACTTACGGCAAAATGGGCGGCCTTGACCGGGTCGCTACCCTGGTAAAAGCCATCCGGGCTGAGCGACCCAACAAATGTCTGCTGCTGGACAGTGGTGATACATGGCAAGGGTCATGGACCTCACTGCAAACCAAGGGCGAGGACATGGTAAAAATCATGGCCATGATGAAACCTGATGCGCTCACCGGTCACTGGGAGTTTACCTATGGTGCCGAGCGGGTCAAAGAGCTGATTGACATGCTGGAATTCCCGTTCCTGGCCGGTAATGTGATTTCGACCGAATGGGAAGAACCGGTTTTCGAATCTACCAAGATGTATGAACGCAACGGAGTAAAAATCGCCGTTGTCGGTCAGGCCTTTCCTTATACCCCTGTTGCCAACCCGCGCTGGATGTTCCCGGAGTGGTCATTTGGTATTCGCGAAAAGATGGTGCAAGGTCATGTGACCAAAGCACGCGAGGATGGTGCTGATGTGGTCGTACTACTCAGCCACAATGGCTTTGATGTGGACCGCAAGCTGGCAAGCCGGGTTGAGGGTATCGACGTTATTTTGACCGGCCACACTCACGATGCCATTCCCGTAGCCGTCAATGTCAACAATACCTTGCTGGTTGCATCTGGTTGTTCGGGCAAGTTTGTTTCGCGTCTTGATCTGGATATCAAGGGCAAAAAAGTTGCCGGGTTTAATTACAAACTGATGCCGGTTTTTTCTGACGTCATTGCCAAGGATGCGGCCGTTACCAAAGTCATTGATGAAACCCGCGCGCCTTACGAAAAACACCTGGGTGAAGTTCTCGGCACAACCAAAAACACCCTGTTCCGGCGTGGCAATGTGAGCGGAACCTTTGATGATATGATCTGTACAGCACTGATTGAAAAACAGGATGCTGAAATTTCACTGTCACCAGGCTTTCGCTGGGGGCCATCCCTGATCCCCGGTCAGGAAATTACCAATGATGACCTGTATAACCAGACAGCGATGACTTATCCATCGGTCTACAAGCTTGAATTTACCGGCAAGCAGATCGTGGAAATTCTGGAAGATGTGGGCGATAACCTGTTCAACAAGGATCCCTACTTTCAACAAGGTGGTGACATGGTTCGCGTTGGCGGTCTTGCGTTTGACATGGATGCGTCCAAAACCATCGGCAAACGCATCACAAATTTGCGCCTCACCCGCAACGGCAAAGATCTCGAAGCAGACAAGACCTACTCGGTCGCCGGCTGGGCATCGGTGAACGAACAGACCGGCACAGAAGGCACGCCGGTTTGGGAGCTGGTGCGTGACTGGATCAAGGACAAGAAAGTCATTGACCTTAAACCAACCAATGATATCAGGCTGACAAATGGCTAAAACAATTGCGATTGCTATGGGTGTGATGGTGCTGGCCACCGTTACCACCTCCAATGCGCAAAACATTGACAAAAACTACACCGGTGCCTCTGATACCACCGCCGGGCGGGTGCTGGAAGCGCCGGTAAACCGTCGCCCTGCTGCGGAAAAGTTCTGGTGGGATGACCAGTGGTATCTGAACGGTCAGTTACCTAACGCGGCAAACTATGAAGTGATCGAGCGCGACACAACTTACATTAATCCGGCAGATGATACTGAAGTGCCCGCCGTCATTTACCGGCCGAAAAAACCGGGAAAATATCCCGCTATCCTGTTTCAGCACGGGCGGCGCGGATTGGATGATCTGGTCAGGCGCCTGCCACGACGGTTGGCCGCTCGCGGCTTTGTGGTGCTGGCCCCTGATGTTTATTCAGCCCGGTTTATTGAAAGATACCCACTTGAGCATATGGAAGAAACCGAAGGGGACGTGAACGCAGGTGTTGACTACCTTTTATCCCTGCCTGATGTCTCAACCAGCAAAATATGCTTGTATTCCCACACTCGTGGAGGGTTTTACACCCTTAAAACGGCAGTGAAATTCAAGCGGCAAGAAAAAGATGTTGCCTGTTACGCTTCAACATACCCTCATTGGGTCAACCCCAACAAACCAGAACCGGTGCAAGTTTATCGTTATGATTCAGACGCTGACAAGCTGACACTGCCGACAATGATTTTTATTGGCGAGTATGAACAATACCAAAGGCGGCGTTCGATTGAGACCGCTGTCAAGTCGATGAAAGAAGCCGGGCGTGACGTTACCTTGATTACTTACCCCGGTGTTGGCCGCGGCTTTGATTTCCGCCCGCCCACCGTGCGCACCTTTGCCGATGACCTGGCCACCAAAGACTCAACCCGGCGGATGGCTGACTTTTTTGCCAAACATCTAAAAGCCTGGGCTAAGCCTTAAGTCTCTGTGGTCCAGAGGTTTGTGACCACACTACTGCTGCCAAAATTATAGCGCCGCCGATCAGGGTGGAAACAGCTGGAATTGCGGAAAAAACAAGAAATGCCCAAAGCGGTGCAAGTGGACTTTCCAAAGCGCTCAGCAAAGCAGCTTCAGCAGCCGGGATCCGCCGCACCCCTTCAGCAAGGGTTACCGATGCGATGGCAAACACCAGACCAAAGGCAATCAAAATCAGAATTTCAGCCGGAGCGATCTGCAAGGGTGAGGACATTGCCAATGCAGGGGGTAACAACAACAGGGACGACATGGCGGCAGGCAACGCAGCGGGAGTTTGCGGCCAAACCCGGTAAACCACCATCAGTGCCGCCATCATCAATGTCATCCACAACGCCAGCAAATCACCAGTCAGATTGACGCCACCAACAGAGCCCCCGACTACGACCGCCACCCCTGCCAAGGCAAAAACACTCGAAACCAGCACTTTTGCCGTCGGGCGCTCACGCAAAACCAACCACGCCAACAGCGCTGTTATAAAAGGAGCTGCCGCCCAAATAAGAGCAACATTGGCAATACTGGTCAATTTGAATGCCGGAATGAATGCAGCCGTGCCTGCGGCACCAAAAATCGCCACCAGCCAACCCGGCGCGCCAAACTGCCGGACTTCGTTTCTAAAAGTACCGCGCCAAAACGTATAAAGGACTGTAAACCCGGCAGCACTCAACCCCCGCCAGAAAATTATCGCCCAGGCATCTGCTTCAACGCCTTTGGTGAATATACCGGCTGTACTGAAAACCAGCGCTGAGACGCAAATGAGAGCCACACCGCTCACGTGATTTGAATTCATTTAACTGATTCACCATGCAACTTCTCAGCATCAGCGCGATTCCAATAGCGGTTCGGATTATCCTTGTCGTCAATGAACCTGGAGCGGCTCCCCCAAACTTCAGCGACCCGGATTGTTGGTTCTTCATTGACGTGTACTGCGAAAATAATTTCAAACGCTTTTCGCAATAACGCAACATCGCAAGGCAATGAGAAAATGATTTGCGCTGCCGGTGTCTGCTGTATGGTTCCCTCGTCACCCGCATGTGAACCTTTAAGAGCCCGAAATCTCTGATACCCGGCTTCACGAACATACATACAGTTGTCATACGGCCCCTGTACCAGAGGCAGTTGGTTCCCTAGAGCTTCCTGAACAATTTCAACACCACCAAGAGGTGTATCAATCGTCACGACCCATTCGCGCTCCAGAATGGCTGGTTTCATGTCAAAACTGTCTAATTGGTGACCCGTGATCATTTGGGAGCCTCATCGTTTGTCTTGTTAAACGACTTATCACAGCACTACTGACAGAGGTCTGTCAGTAGTGTCTTACGAGATCGCTGCCCGAAACCGGCGCTTGCCAGCCACATAGGTTGTCATGATCGAGCGGTCATCACCGAGCATCATCAAGGAAAACAGGGTGTCTTCGATATTTTCTGACAACTGCTGGCGGAAGCGCTGGATGTGGGTTGCTTGTGGGTCCAGGACAATAATATCGGCCCACTTTCCTTCTTCGAAACTGCCGGTTTCAGCATCAATATTGAGACATTGGGCATTGCCTAAAGTGGCCATGTTATACATCTCAGCAACAGCTGGCTTGTAACCATTGAGCATGGCTACCTTGTATCCCTCAGCCATGGTGGTCAACATGGAATAAGAGGTGCCGCCGGCAACATCGGTTGCCAGACCGACTTTGATTTTGGCGGCATGAGCAGCACGCAAATCAAAAAGACCAGATCCCAGAAATGTGTTTGATGTCGGGCAATGGATGATGCGGGAGCCGGTTTCAGCCAGGCGGTCTTTTTCTGCCTCAGACAAATGTATGCCATGGCCGAACAGGCTGGTTTTGCCGAGCAGGCCGAAACTGTCATAGACATCTGTGTAATCGCGTGCTTTGGGAAACAGCTTGGCGACCAATTCGATTTCGCCATGGTTTTCTGACAGATGGGTCTGCATAATCATGCCCGGGTGGGCTTTTAGCAGATCACCGGCCAACTGCAATTGTTCAGCACTTGAAGTTACGGCAAAACGCGGGGTGATCGCGTATTGCAGACGCTCTTTGCCATACCAGCGCTCAATCAGGGCAGCAGAGTCGTCGTAGCTCTGTTGGGCTGTGTCGCATACATCGTCAGGGGCGTTGGTGTCCATCATGGTCTTGCCGGCAATCATTGCCATGCCAAATTGCCTGGCAACAGAAAACAACGCATCAACGCTTTCCACATGCGATGTACAAAATGCACTTGCTGACGTGGTGCCGTTGGCGAGCAACAGTGACAGGAAAATTTTTGCCGCACGCTCAGCATAAGAAGCGTCGCTGAATTGTGCTTCCTCGGGGAATGTAAAACGGGTCAGCCAATCGAGCAGATCTTTTCCCGGAGCTGCCAGCATACGGTATTGCGGAAAGTGAATATGGGGGTCGATAAAACCGGGCAGGACCAGGTTTTCGCCATGGTCAAGGACATTGAGTTTGGCATGCTCTTTTGGCAATTTGCCGAACGGGCCCAACCAGACGACCCGGCCCTTGCCTGAAACAACCAGCGCACCTTTTTTGTGATGGCGAATTGTTTTGGCATCGGGGAAGTCAACGACTTGTCCGCGGATCAGGAAGTCACTCATGGTACTACCTTGTCGTGCAGCCTGAACGAGACAATGCGGCAAACCATTTCAAGGGCCATGGCAAATTCGCTGGCGCTGTCATTGTTGATGCGTTGTTCAAAACTCTCAAGAATATCAAACTTGTCAGCGCCCTTTACTGCAAAAATAAAGGGAAAGCCAAAACGGGATTTATAACTGTCGTTCAAACGGGTGAAGCGGGCAAGTTCATGCTTTGTCAGGGTATCAAGCCCGGCACCTTCTTGCTCAAACTGGCTATCTTTGGTCAGCTTGGCTTTACCGGCCAGATCCGGGTGAGCGCGGACCAGAGACAGCTGAAGGGCTTTGTCAGCGGTTAAAATTGCATTCTGGAACGCCTTGATCATTGCCTGTCGATCACTAAAGGGGCGTTCCTGTGACGCCAGTTCAGCCACCCATGGCGCATGTTCGGCGATGTCACCAAAATCCGTGACAAGATCAGGCAAGGCATTGATCGTCTCAATATCAATCATTGTTGGGCCAACCAGGCACCCAGTTGCTGACGCTCATCCTGGGTCATGTCAAGTTCATTGCCAAGGGGCATAACGTCGGTCTCGACCGTCTGTTTGATGATCAGCGACGAATAGCGGCGCAATTCATCCAGGGTTTCAAGTCGAACATTTTTAGGTGCTTCTTCAAAGGCATCATTGGTCGGGCTGGCCGCATGGCAGGTGACGCAGTATTTTTGGCTCAGGGCCATCACTGTTGCATCCGAAACCACAGCCCCTGCCCTGTCACCGGTTGCTTTTGGCGCTGTCATCCACATGGCTGCAACCAAGACAACCGCAATGACCGGCAACATCCAGCCGATTTTGTTCATTGGGTCACCTACTTCGTGGCGCAGCAGAAAATGCCGGGCCATGGCACCCATAATGACAATCAGGCCGACCAGTATCCAGCTTTGCGGATGGCCGGTCAGCATGGCGTAGTGACCTGACACCATCATCACCAAAACCGGCAACGTCAGATAGGTGTTGTGGGTGGAGCGCTGCTTGCCGATGATGCCGAATTTGGCATCAGGTGCCTCGCCAGCAAGCAGGGAAGCGGTAATCTTTTTCTGGTTGGGGACAATGATGCCAAAAACATTTACCGCCATAATAGTGCCGATAAATGCTCCCACATGCACCAGAGAACTGCGAGCTGAGAAAACATTGGTGTAGAAATAGGCAGCAGCCAATATCAGCAGAAAAACAAACCCGGCCAGCAAGGGTGTGTTTTTGCCAATCGGTGACCGGCACAGGCCATCATAAATCAGCCAGCCAATGACCAGACTGGCCACGGAAATACCAATCGCCTGCCAGGGTTCAAGGGCCATGACATCAGGGTCGATCAGCCATAAATCTGCATAGAGATAAAATTGTACGACCATCAACAGGAAGCCGGTTATCCAGGTCAGATAGGCTTCCCATTTATACCATATCAGATCACCGGGCAGATGTTCGGGGGCATTGAGGAATTTTTCGACATGGTAAAACCCGCCGCCATGAACTTCCCAGGCTGTGCCATATACACCGGGGTTCATCTTTTCGCGCTTTTTAAGAGAAAGGTCGAGAGCAACAAAATAAAACGATGTGCCAATCCATCCGATCCCGGCGATCAAATGCGCCCAACGGATCAACAAGTTCAGCCAGTCCACAGCAAACCCACTCATTGCCACCTCCTATAGCCAGACATAAAAACACCGCCCCTGATGTGGGGCGATGCTAGTGCAACCTGCACGCCGATGCATGCAGGTTGCACTAGCACTTTAGAATCGATCAACTTATCTGCCATCAGGTGTAACCACCTGATGGCAGGTTGATCTAGGTTACGTTTTACTTTTGCAATTTGTCGTCGACGCCTTTGACATACCATTTCATGCCAAGGATTTCGCCATCGGACAATGGTTTGCCAGCTTCACCAACAACCGTTCCGTCCTGTTTGGTAATCGGGCCGGTGAAGGGGTGAACGGAACCATCTTTAATGCCCTCAATGGTTTTAAGGGCAGCTTCGGCAACATCAGCTGGCATATTGGTCATCGGTGCCATGCTGACAGTCCCTTCTTTCATACCATCCCAGGAGCTTTCAGTTTTCCAGGTGCCGTCTTTGACCGCTTGGACACGACGGATAAAATACGGTCCCCAACTGTCAATAATTGCTGTCAGTTGAGCTTTTGGACCAAATTTATATTGATCAGATGCCTGACCGAAGGCAAGTTTACCCTGTTCCTGGGCAATCTGCATTGGTGCGGTTGAATCCGTATGCTGGACCAGAATGTCTGCCCCTTGGCTAAGCAACACTTTAGCAGCGTCGGCTTCTTTGCCAGGGTCAAACCACGAGTTCACCCAAACAATCTTGATCTTGAAATCAGGATTGACAGTTTGAGCGCCGAGCATAAACGCATTGATACCTGCTATCACTTCAGGGATCGGAAAGGACGTGATGTATCCCGCTACACCAGTCTTTGACATCTTGGCAGCGATTTGACCACTAACGTAACGACCCTCGTGGAACTTGGCATTGAAAGAGGTAACGTTTTTTGCGGTCTTGTAACCAGTGGCATGTTCAAATTTCACATTTGGAAACTTTTTGGCAACCTTGAGTGTTGGTTCCATATAACCAAAAGAGGTGGTGAAAATGATATCACAACCGCTGCGGGCGAAACGGGTGATGGCCCGCTCGGCATCGGGGCCTTCGGCAATATTTTCGACATAGGCGGTTTCAACCTCTTTGCCAAAATGCTTTTCCACTTCCTTGCGACCCTGATCGTGTTCATAGGTCCAGCCAAAATCACCAACCGAGCCGACATAAACCCAGCAGGCTTTGGTTACAGCAGCGCCTTGTACGGTGGTTGCTGAAAAAGCCACCATTGCAGCAGCAGCTGCAATTCCTGTCCATATTGTTTTCATAAGTTTGTTCTCCTTGTTAGATAGTTTTGTTGTAGTGAGTTGGTTTTAGCGATCAGGCACGAAAGGTTGTCCCATCATCGCCGGTGAATTGATTTTTGTCAGCATGCGATTGCCTGATATTATCACCAAAGCTGCGATTGTCACCAGATAGGGCAATGACGACAATAATTGCGACGGTACTCCCAGGCCCATGGCTTGTACCACCAGCCCCATGATCCAGATGGTGCCAAACAAATATGCACCAATCATAATACGGACAGGCATCCAGGAAGCAAACACCACAAGGGCAAGTGCTATCCAGCCGCGCCCGGCTGTCATGTTTTCAACCCATTGCGGTGTGTAGGCAAGAGATAAATAAGCCCCGGCCAGACCAGCGCAGGCGCCGCCAAACAAAATTGTCCCATAGCGAACAGCAATGACATTGTAACCCAACGCGTGGGCCGAGTGATGATTGCCCCCGACGGCACGAATAATCAGACCGGTTCGGGTTTTAAACAGCACATATGAAGTTGCAAGCATCAGCCCGATGGAAGCATAAACCAAAATGTCCTGTCCAAAGAATATGCGCCCGATAACCGGTAGATCGGTTAAAAGTGGAATGTAAATTTGGCCCAGTTTGACACCGGGCAAGCCAACGAAACTTTCACCGATCAATCCTGAAACACCCAAACCAAGAAGCGTCAGGGCCAAGCCGGTGGCAACCTGATTTGACAAAAAGGTTTGCGTCATAATCGCAAACAACAACGATATGGCCATGCCGCCGCCAATGCCTGCAAGAACACCAACCGCTGCTGACCCGGAAACATAGGCTGCCCCGAAGCCACACACTGCACCTACCACCATCATGCCTTCAACGCCCAGATTAAGAACTCCAGAGCGTTCAACAACCAGTTCACCCATCGCTGCCAGCATAAGCGGGGTTGCCGCGGTGATTATCGTCAGGATAATTGCTTCCATGATTATTCTCCTGCCACTTGGCGCTTGCTGCCGGAAAGCAGTTTGATACGGTATAAAATCAGTGTGTCGCACGCCAGAATGAAAAACAGCAACATGCCCTGAAAGACTTGTGAAATGCGGGCCGAGACGCCCAGATCAATTTGCGCGGCCTCACCACCCAGATAAGAAAGGGCCAGCATCAATCCTGCAAAAATAACCCCAATCGGATTTAAGCGACCAAGGAAGGCAACAATAATAGCGGTGAAACCATAGCCGGGTGAAATCGCGGGCTGCAGATGGCCGGCAGGGCCTGCAACTTCAACGATACCGGCAAGCCCGGCCAACCCGCCAGACAACAACAGGGTGAACCAGACGGTTTTCTTTGGCGAAAAACCGGAAAACATACCGGCTCGCGGGGCGTTGCCCATTATCCGGATCTCAAAACCTTTCAAGGTTTTTGACATGACAAACGCCAAAATCACAGCAGCAACAACGGCCAGTACAGCGCCAATATGTATTCGATCGCCGAAGATGGTTGGCAAGGCTTGCCAACCTTCAAAGTTCACAGATTTGGGGAAATTAAAGCCGTCAGGATCTCGCCAGGGCCCGCGTATCAGCCAGTCGGCCAGATATCCCGCGACATAAACCAGCATAAGACTGGTGAGAATTTCGTTGGCGTTAAAGCGGGTTTTCAGAAATGCCGGTATGGCCCCAAACAATGCGCCGCCCAACACGCCCAGCACCAACATTGCAACAAGAGTTAGTGGTGATTGCCAACCGGTAAAAAATATCGGCACCATTGACCCGGCCAGCGCACCCATGATCAATTGACCTTCTGCACCGATATTCCAGACTTTGGCTTCATAACAAATAGCCAAACCGACGCCAATCAGAACCAACGGGGCCGCTTTTACAATCAGTTCCTGAATTGACCACCAGGTGGTCACCGGTTCGATGAAATAGATATATAGCGCCCGCAAAGGGTTAAGCCCCAGCAGTGCAAAAATCACCCCGCCAAAAAATACCGTCAGGCCGATGGCCAGCAAAGGTGACAGCAGGGCCATTCTGGCTGAACGTTGCGCGCGTTTTTCGAGAATTATTTTCATGGCGATAGCGCCTCCCCTCTGTCATCGTTTCCTGTATCATCGGTTTTCTCGTGGGCCCCAGCCATCATCAAACCAATTTCTTCCAGACTTAACTCAGACGCTGGTTTGGCATTTGACATCTGACCGCGCGACAAAACCGCTATACGATCAGCTATTTCGAAAATTTCATCCAAATCCTGACTGATCACCAATATCGCTGCCCCTTGTGCAGCAAGGTCAATCAGTGCCTGACGGATCAGGGCGGCAGCACCGGCATCCACCCCCCATGTGGGCTGATTGATAACCAACAGATCTGGCACCCGGTCGAGCTCGCGGCCAACAACAAATTTTTGCAAGTTTCCGCCTGACAGCGAACGGGCTTCGGGATCCGGGCCTGCTTTTCTGACATCAAAATCATCTGAAATCCGGGTCTGGATACTTTCGGCCATGGCGGTTTTTACAACCCCGGACGCTACAATCGCATCGCCTGTGGCATGTCGTGTCAAAATTACATTGTTGGAAAGAGAGAAATCTGGCACTGCCCCGTGCCCCAGACGTTCTTCAGGCACAAATGCCGCGCTCAGTTTTCGTCGGGCAATAATTCCCAGATGCCCGGCATCTTGATCCTTGAACCTTACAGCCTGGGCACTATTGGCCTGGACTTCACCAGACACTGCATCGAAAAATTCCCCCTGACCGTTTCCAGCAACCCCGGCAATGGCAACGATTTCTCCCGCATGGACATTCAAGTTAATGTTTTTGAGAGAGACGCCAAATTGTCCGTCGGCCGGTATATCCAGGTTGGTGATGGCCAGTGTTACTTTGCCGGTTGTACCACCAACTTTAGCCGAAATGGAATGAATGTCGGCCCCAACCATCAAACTGGCCAGAGAATTAGCGGTTTCTTTTTGTGGATCCACATTGGCAACGACCTTGCCATGTCGCAAAATTGTGGCGTGGTGGCAAAGCCGTTTGATTTCATCCAGGCGGTGCGAAATGTAAAGCACCGCGCAACCTTCTTTAGCCAAGCGGTCAAGGGTGAGGAAAAGCTGGTTGGCTTCTTGTGGTGTCAGAACAGCGGTGGGTTCATCCATGATCAGCAGTTTTGGCTCCTGCAACAGGCACCGTACAATTTCGATGCGCTGACGCTCGCCGACCGAAAGATCAGCAACATGGGCCGAAGGCTCTAGCGGCAGGCCGTAGTCTTGTGAGACTTTGAAAATTTTTGCAGACAGGCCGGCAATGTCGAGTTTTCCCGGCAAGGCCAGGGCAATATTTTCAGCAACAGTCAAGGCATCAAACAGTGAAAAGTGCTGAAACACCATGCCAATACCCAGATCGCGGGCAGCGGCCGGGTTAGCAATGTTGATCTTTTCGCCCTGCCAAAACACTTCGCCAGAGGTTGGCTGCAACGAGCCATAGATTACTTTTACCAGGGTCGATTTACCGGCACCGTTTTCACCAAGCAGGGCGTGAATTTCACCCTCACTGATGGCCAGAGATACGTCCGAATTGGCAGCCAGATCACCGTACATTTTGGTGATATTGCGCACCTCAAGCAGTGGCGTTGAGGTTGACGATATTTTGCTCGATGGCTGTGGCAATTTTGATCCCTCCAACAACAGTTAAGCGCGGTTTTGCCGCAAAAGCACGGTATTTTTGCCGGTTTTCACCAGCTCCTTTTCAATCAGCAATTGCGCCAGAATTGAAACGGCAATGGCCGCGGGTTTTTTTGAACTGATTTCTGCAATGCCTACCGGGCAAACCAGTCGTGAAATCTGATCCAGCGTTAGCCCATCAGCGGCAAACCGTTTAACGAAACGGGCCTTTTTGGTCGCACTGCCAATGAGCCCCACAAATGCAACATGCAGGTTTTGCAGGGCAGCGCTGGCGATGGCATAATCCAGCTTGTGGCAATGAGACATGATCAGCACAATTGTATTGTCAGTAATCTTGTCCAGCGCCTTGAGAGGCTCTTTGACCGCGCAAACCTGGACGTTGTCAGGTGTAGAGGCCGGAAAAATTTCTGTGCGACCATCGACCCAGATCACATTAAAATCGTGATCAGCAAGAGCTGCAACCAGCGCTTTACCCACGTGGCCGGCACCAAAAAGCACAAGATTTTGCCGATCCGGCAGGGTATCGGGCAACTGGTTTTTTTCCACTGATGTAAAAAGTTCAAAAGACAGCCGCACCACGCCGCCGCAACATTGCTCAAGATCAGGACCAAGGATCAGTTCCTTTTCCTGCCTGAGATAACCAGCATTGTTGGCTAACAGAGATTGCGCATGGCGCGTTGCCTGCCATTCCAGGGCGCCACCACCGATGGTGCCGGTTTGGGAACCGTCCTGGAGAATGGTCATGTGAGCGCCAACCTCACGCGGGGCTGAACCTTTGACATCAATGATTGTTACCAGAACACGAGACTGCCAGTCAGACATGATCAGCCTCCATTGAATTAACCGCCTTGATGATGGCTTCTGGCGTTGCCGGTGCATCCAGTTTTGGCACCGTGCCCGGCTTAAGACTGGCCACCGCATCAAAGATGGCTGAGAATACCGACAGGGCGAGCATAACCGGTGGCTCACCCACTGCTTTTGAACGATAAATGGTTGCTGCCTTGTTGCCTTTGGAGGGCCACAGTTCAACCCTGAATTTTTCCGGCACATCGGTCGCTGTGGGAATTTTATAGGTCGAGGGTGCGTGGGTGGTCAGGCGACCGTGCTGGTCATAAACCAGCTCCTCGGTGGTCAGCCAGCCCATACCCTGAACAAAACCGCCTTCAATCTGACCAATGTCGATGGCCGGGTTCAACGACGTGCCGACATCATGCAGAATGTCCACCTGATCGATGCGCATTTCACCGGTCATGGTGTCGATGGTAACTTCGCTGCAGGCAGCTCCGTAAGCAAAGTAAAAGAACGGCGTGCCGGAAACGTTTTCACGGTCCCATGAAATTTTCGGCGTGGCGTAAAAGCCGGTCGAGGACAGCGACACTCGTTCAAGGAAGGCCTGTTTTGCCAATTCGGCAAAAGCAATTTCGCCGGTTGGCGAGAACACCTTTGCGTTGGCAAATTCCACTTCACCAGGCTGACAAGAAAATCGTTTCGCTGCCAGAACAGATAAACGTTTCTTTATAATCTGGCAGGCATTTTGGGCTGCCATGCCGTTAAGGTCAGAACCGGCAGAAGCGGCAGTCGGGGCGGTGTTTGGCACTTTTTCGGTGGTGGTTGCAGTGATCTTTACCTTATCAACTGCAATACCAAATTCATTGGCAACAATGCTGGCGACCTTGCTGTAAAGCCCCTGCCCCATTTCCGTGCCACCATGATTTATCTGCACCGAACCATCGGTGTAAACATGAACCAGAGCACCGGCCTGGTTGAGATGTATCAGGGTGAAGGAAATACCAAACTTGACCGGTGTCAGAGCAATGCCTTTTTTTAGTATAGTGTTTTGGCGATTGAATTTTTTGATGGCTTTGCGGCGGGCGCGATAATCTGAACTTTTTTCAAGACTGCGCAAAACCGCCGGAGCGATGTTGTCAGTAATCTGCATGTTGTAGGGCGTTACATCGCGGCCCTTTTTATCGTTTTTTGGGCCATAAAGGTTGCGCTTGCGGACATCGAGCGGATCAATGCCAAGGCGGCAGGCGATTTCATCCATTAGCCGCTCGGCAAAGACCATGCCCTGCGGACCGCCAAAACCACGAAAGGCCGTGTTGGAAACCGTGTTGGTTTTCAGCCGGTGTGAGGTTATTTCCAGCACCGGGTAATAGTAGGCATTATCAGCATGAAACATGGCCCGGTCATTAACACCAAGAGACAGGTCAGCCGAACAGCCACAGCGGGCATAAAGGTCAGATTTAATCGCCGTCAGTATCCCGCTGTTATTAAACCCTGCCTGATACTCAACCTGAAAATCATGGCGCTTGCCGGTCATGATCATGTCGTCATCGCGATCAAGGCGCATCTTGGCCGGTTGCCCGGTTTTGCTTGCCGCTAGTGCTGCCAATGCCGCCCACTGTGCCGCTTGTGATTCCTTGCCACCAAATGCTCCGCCCATGCGCCGGATTTCGCAAACCACATCGGCCTCATCCACATCAAGCATGCGCGCGATACAGTGCTGGACCTCGCTGGGGTGCTGGGTTGATGAGAGCACATGCATGCCACCACCTTCACGCGGGCTGGCCATTGCCACCTGCCCCTCAAGATAAAAATGTTCCTGACCACCAATGTTGATATCACCGCTAATGCTGTTTTCTGCAGCGCTGATTTCCTCATCAACATTGCCGCGCTGAAACTTGTAAGGTGGCAAAACCGTTTCACCGCTCTGGCGGGCCTGCCCGATTGTCACTGATGGCGGGCGGGTATCGATTTCAATATTGGCCAGCTTGGCGGCTTTTCGGGCAGCAGTGCGACTGGTTGCAACGACCGCAAATATGACCTGGCCGTGGAAAATCACTTCATCCTCGGCCAGTATCAGGTCATCACCCATGGCCGGGCTGCAATCATTTACACCTTTAATGTCATCAGCGGTCAGAACCGTTACGACGCCTTCGGCCCGGTAAACAGCATCAAGATCGATTGCAGTGATTTTTCCGCAGGCACTGGGACCATAGCCCGGGGCCAGATGCAACAATCCAACCGGTTCAATCACGTCATCAATATAAGCTGCATTGCCCTGAACGTGCCATTCAGCGCTGTCGTGGTGTTTATGGCGAGCGGTTTTATGCATCTTCACCACCACTATAAATTCGGGTCTGGGTTTCCCCGGAAAGTTCAGCCCGGCATTTGATCAGCAATGCCACAGCGGTTGTGATGCGGTAATCGGCACTGGCGCGCATGTCTGACAGCGGGGTGAAATCCTGGGCCAATTGCCCAGCTGCCGCACGCCAGCCCTTTATGTCGGCCAGCCGCAAGCCATTTAAGGCATCTTCGGTTTTTGTTGCACGTTTGGGTGTTGCTGCCATGCCGCCAAATGCGATACGGGCATCACTGACCATGCCGCTTTTTACGGTAAAGCGAAAAGCGGCCATAACGCTGGAAATATCCTGATCGAAACGCTTTGAAATTTTATAACAGGCCAAATGCTGGTCGACAGCCAGCCGCGGAATGGTGATGTTGGCAAGATATTCATCGGCGGCCAAATCCTGTTTGCCGTAGTCGATAAAAAAGTCAGCCAAATCCAGAATACGCGACCGGCCGAGGCTTTTCAGTTCGATTTGTGCATCAAGGGCAATCAATATCGGGGGCATGTCGCCGATCGGCGAGCCATTGGCAATGTTGCCACCGATGGTACCGGCTGCGCGCACCTGCTCTGAACCAAGGCGTCGCAGAACCGCTGTAATATCGCTGCTGATTTCGCCAAAAGCATCGTAGGCATCGGCATAGGTAACACCGGCACCAATGCGCAAGGTGTGGTCGGTTTTTTCAATCTGTTGCAGTTCACCAACCCGGGCAAGGTAGATGATTTTTGGCAAGTCACGCAGTTGTTTGGTAATCCACAGGCCAACATCGGTCGCACCAGCAACTATAACCGCATCGCCATGGGCAGAGCGCAACCTGGCCAATGTTGCCTCGCTGGCCGGGCTGGCAAAAAAGCAATCCTGATTTCCGATAAAAATATCATCATCCGGGGTCAGTAGTGAGAACAGATCGGGGTTTGGTAATTCAGGTTTCCCGTTACAGGCTTCCAAGCCAGCATCAACGATTGGCCGGTAGCCTGTACAACGGCACAAATTCCCTGCCAGGGCCTTGTTGATCCCGGTCCGGTCAGGTTTTTCGCCCTGATGGTAGAGAACGAACAAACTCATAACAAATCCGGGGGTGCAAAAGCCGCATTGGGAGCCGTGATGCTTTACCATGGCGGCCTGAACCGGGTGCAAGGTGCCATCTGGTGCAGCCAAATCTTCTACCGTCACCAATTGCCTGCCATCAAGTGAGCCAAGCAACTGAATGCACGAATTGACCGGCTGATAAGTGACTTTGCCATTTTCAAGCTGGCCAATCGCTACTGTACAGGCCCCGCAATCTCCTTCACAGCATCCCTCTTTGGTGCCGGTTGAGCGCTCGCGCAGTCTCAAATAATCAAGAACAGTTTCATTGGGACCAACATCAGACAATTCCACCACTTCACCATGGCGCAGGAACTTTATGGTTGCCCGCGTTGCCATTTATGACCCGCGATAGGTGGAAAAGCCAAAGGGCGAAACCAACAGCGGGACATGGTAATGGGCCTTGTCATCTGCCATACCAAAGCGGATTGGTATAATGTCAAGGAACAGGGGATCAGGCAGGTCTTTTGTGGTTTTGCGAAGATAATCGCCAGCAAGGAACCGTAGTTCATATACGCCGGTTTCAAATTGCTCTTGCGAAAGAATGGGTCCGTCAACCCGGCCATCACTGTTGGTGATAACCGATTTTAAAAGGATTGCATCCTGACCATTGATTTTGTACAGTTCAATCGTCATTCCGGCGGCTGGCTGGCCGCTTGCAGTGTCCAAAACGTGGGTTGTTAAAAATCCCATTTCCCTGTCCTCCATCTGCATACTAAGTCAAAAAGGCACAGCAGGAAAGAAAAAACTGACCAATTGGTCTAAAATTTTTCCTCTCTGTGATTTTTGCTGTATTACTGTTTAGGAATGTGGATGTCCAAACGAGTGTAAAAACAAGATGCGTACTGAAACTCCCCCAACAATTTATCTAAAAGACTACCAGCCCGCTCCCTATCTGATTGACCATGTTTCACTGGATTTCAGGTTGGATGCCGAAGAAACCCGCGTCTTTGCCCGCTTCGACATGCGGGCAAATCCTGATTTTGCCGAACATGGGCCAGACAGTGACACGCCATCGCTGGTGCTTGATGGTGAAAACATCAATCTGGTATCTATTACCCTGACTGGCGAACCGGTCGCCCCGGCAGACTATCAGGTGACCAGTGACAAACTGATTTTGAAATCACCGCCTGCCGAACCTTTTACCCTGGAACTGGAAACCGTTTGCAACCCAACCAGCAACACCGCGCTGTCTGGTCTTTATCGCAGTGGCGGCAACTTTTGCACCCAGTGCGAGGCTCAGGGCTTTCGGCGCATAACCTATTTCCTTGACCAGCCTGATATTTTATCACGTTACCGGGTGCGCATTGAGGGCGATAAAACCCAAAATCCTGTTCTTCTTTCCAACGGCAACAAGGTTCTGGAAGGTGAGATTAGCGACAGCAACCGGCATTTTGCCATCTGGGAAGATCCATTTCCCAAGCCCTGTTATTTGTTTGCGCTGGTTGCCGGCGATCTTGCCAAAGTGAGTGATACCTTCACAACCAGCAGCGGACGGCAGGTGACGCTGGAGATTTTTGTCGAGCATGGCAAGCAGGACCGTTGTGACTGGGCCATGGATTGCCTGAAACGCTCAATGGTCTGGGACGAGGAAGTTTTTGGCCGGGAATATGACCTCGACATTTTTATGATCGTTGCTGTTTCAGACTTCAACATGGGCGCGATGGAAAACAAGGGGCTGAACGTTTTTAATGACAAATTCATTCTGGCCCTGCCTGACACGGCCACCGACGTCGACTATGCAAATATTGAAGCCATTATCGCCCACGAGTATTTTCACAACTGGAGCGGTAACAGAGTTACCTGCCGGGACTGGTTTCAACTTTGCCTTAAGGAAGGCCTGACGGTGTTTCGCGACCAGGAATTTTCCAGCGATGTTCGCTCGCGGGCGGTCAAACGCATCAGCGATGTAAAACTACTTCGGGCCCACCAGTTTCCCGAAGATAGCGGACCACTGGCTCATCCGGTACGACCGCAAAGCTATATGGAAATCAATAACTTTTATACAGCCACGGTTTATGAAAAAGGTGCCGAAGTTGTTCGGATGCTGCATACACTTGTCGGCAAAGAGAACTTTCGCAAAGCCATGGACCATTATTTTGCCCACCATGATGGCGACGCGGCAACTGTTGAAGATTTTGTCCAGTGCATGGCCGAAGCTTCGGGGCGCGATCTTGAGCATTTTTTTCAGTGGTACAACGAAGCTGGCACGCCTCATGTGATTGCCGAAGGCTCTTATGATGCGGCAGTAAAAACTTATACGCTGGAATTGTCCCAGATAACTTCGCCAACCCCTGGCCAACCGACAAAACCGCCCTTTCATATCCCGCTGGTTGTTGGACTGATCGGGCCCGATGGTCGCGACCTGCCAATTGAGAGCCGTTTGATTGAGTTGCACAAGGCAAAACAAACGGTGGTTTTTGAAAACATCAATGCCCGTCCGGTACTGTCCCTCAACCGGTCATTCAGCGCCCCGATTGTTCTGGAAACCAATATGAGTGAAAAAGACCAACTTTTTCAGATGGCCCATGACAGTGACAGCTTCAACCAGTTTGAAGCGGGGCAGGAAGTTGCCATGGCGATGATTATTTCGGCAATGGAAAACCCTGATACTGAACCTGGCGGGCTGGATGATTTTACCGCAGCGCTGCAAAAAGTAGTCAGCGATGAAACCCTTGAACCAGCCTTTGTCGCCCAGATGCTTACCCTGCCCGGTGAAGGAACCGTGGCCGGGCGTTTGGCTGAAAACGTTGACCCCGAAGCCATTCATATGGCCCATCGCCAGATCAGCGCCCTGATCGGTAAAGCCCTTGGCGATGAATTTAATGCGATCATGGAGCGGCCTGCGCCAGCGCCCTATTCTCCTGATGCTGATGCTGCCGGACTGCGCTCGTTGCGCCACACGGCCCTTAATTTTATTGGCGCTTATGACAAAGAGCAAGGTTCGAAGCTGGCCTATAAGCAGTTTACTGCGGCAAGCAATATGAGCGATGAGTTTGGCGGGCTGGTTGCCCTGAGCCAACTGGACACATGCGAACGCGAAAAAGCTTTGGATGAGTTTTATCACAATCATCACAGCGACCATTTGCTAGTCGATAAATGGTTTGCCCTGAACGCCCAGATCCCTTTTCCCGAAACCCTCGGGCGGGTGCGCAAACTGATGGACCATGAAGCATTTGCATTTAACAAACCCAACACGGTGCGGGCGCTGCTGGGTGGTTTTGCAATGGCCAACCCGGTTTGCTTTAATGAGATCGATGGTTCAGGATATGAGCTGTTTGCCGATGCCATGATCAAACTTGACCAGATAAACCCGCAGGTCGCAGCACGCCTTTGTGGCGCGTTCAGAAGTTGGCGAACACTTGAAACTAACCGGGCTCAACTTGCAAAAGCTGCCTTGAAAAAAATCAATGCGGCGCCCGGCTTGTCAAAAGACACTTTTGAGATCACGGAAAAATCCCTCGCTTAAGCGTTATTATTTCGCTTCGACTCAATACTATCTATCAAAATTCGCAGATTTCTCACCGAAAAATGCGGAAAAGCTGGACAAATCACTTCAGTTTCGAATCAATAGGGAAAATGATTCGAGCTGCCTATATAAAAACTGGCGGGTTCTATATTTAAAACATCGTACCGGCCTTTGTGTTATATCCGGCAGCTAACAATGGGGTTGATTTGTCTAAAGCGCAACTAGAAGGATTGTTTGCAAGGGATCGCGGATTGCGATTGCCTTTAAGTTCGCGCTGGACAAACGTTACGGTCTCAGAACGATTATTGCGCAACCTGGTTACCGTGCTGATTTTTTTGTTTCTCGCCTCACTTGGTACAGCGCTGGTTTTGCAACTGGCCAACAACCGAAAAGCTCATATAAGCGATCACAAAAAGACTTCAATGCTTTACCTGCAAATTGCCGCTTCGCAACTCAGCAGCTCGCTTGCTGGAGGTTTTGGAGGTGGCCCTTCACTGATCAAGCCGGACGAGTTCGAACTCAAATCTGCTTTGCCGGGCGATGCATTATCTGATGGTCGCACGTATCTGATTACCAACGCCAAAGGCAAAGTTCTTGCCTCATACCCCAAACAAAAAAACTGGAACGGAAGACTGGTTGCAGAGTTTTTGTCAGATACCGGCCTCAATAAACTTGCCGAAAACGGTACCTCGGTTTTTGAAGCCGTCTTGCGTAATGGTACGGAAACATTTGTCGGCAACATTTCACTTAGTCCCTTTGACGGTAACTTGCTGCTGGTTCATTCCAAAGACCAGGTGTTGCTTTCATGGCGGGCAAATGTCGCTCAAATCTCTACGCTGTTTTCAGTTACCCTTGGTGTGCTGGTGTTGCTCGGCACTGCTTTTCACTGGCAGGCCAGCCGGGCAGCAGAAGCTGACCAGACTTTGTTCCTGGCAACCGACCGCCTCGACAAGGCACTTGAGCGTGGACGTTGCGGATTGTGGGATTGGGACATCGCCAGGGGGCGGATTTTCTGGTCCAAATCGATGTTTGAAATTCTCGGGCTCGAGCCCAGCGACCAGCGGCTTTCCTATGGCCAGGTTGCCGACCTGTTGCATAGCGAAGATGAGTCCATGGAAAATCTCGTTGAAACCCTGTTAAAGGGTGACAAGCGCGCGATTGATCAGGAGTTTCGCATGCGTCATCGCGATGGTCACTGGGTGTGGTTACGCATTCGCTGCGAATTGTGTGAAGCACCCGGTGAAGAAGCTGCCCACCTTGTGGGTATCGCCATCGATATAACCGAGCAAAAACTCAATGACCGGCTTAATCAGGAAGCCGAACTGCGCCTCAAGGATGCCATTGAAAATATTTCCGAAGCATTTGTTTTGTGGGATGCTGACAACAAGCTGGTGATGAGCAACTCCAAGTACCAGCAGTTTCACAATCTGCCAGCCAGTGCCTGTGCGCCGGGATCCTCTTATGAAGATGTCACCAAAGCGGCCAAAGAGCCTGCGATCCGGCATCGCATTCCAACGGAAAAAGGTCCGCAGGGAAAGCCCAGCAAAGGACGCACTTTCGAAGTGCGGCTCGAGGGTGGCAAGTGGCTTCACATCAATGAGCGGCGTACCAAAGATGGTGGTTTTGTCTCGGTTGGCACCGACATCACAACCTTGAAACAACATGGCGAGCGGTTAACGGCTTCGGAGCGCGAATTGATGAATACGGTTCGCGATTTGCAAAAATCCCGGGTGACGGCAGAAAAGCAATCGCAACGACTGGCTATTCTGGCAGAAAAATACTCGCAGGAAAAAAACCGGGCCGAAGAGGCAAACCGTTCCAAGTCAGAATTTCTGGCCAATATGAGCCATGAGTTGCGCACGCCCCTGAATGCGATTATCGGTTTCAGTGAAATCATGGAACAGCAGTTTCTCGGACCGATCGGCACCGAAAAGTATCTCGAATATGCTGAAGACATTAACCGCAGTGGCCAGTTCCTGCTGGAAGTTATCAATGACATTCTGGATATGTCCAAAATTGAAGCCGGGCGGATAGAACTGGATATGAAAAACCTGCTGCTGGCCGAAGTGGTGGAAGAAGCGTTGCGGATTGCCGGACCGCGCGCGGCAAAAGAAAACATTGAGCTGATCAACAATGTGACGGGCAAGGAAATTATTGAGGCAGACAAACGGGCCATCAAACAGGTTTTGATCAATCTGCTGACCAACGCCATCAAATTCACTCCTACCAACGGCCAGGTTACCATTTCAGGCGCAACGGTGCCCGATGGTTTTGAGATCACCATTATCGACAATGGCATCGGCATCTCGGCAGAAGACATTCAAAGACTTGGCCAGCCCTTTACCCAGGTGGAGAGCCAGCACACCAAATCAAAAGGCGGGTCCGGTCTGGGTCTGGCCATTTCGCGGTCACTGGTTGAGATGCACGGCGGATCCTTGTCTATCACCAGCAAGGAAAACATCGGCACAACAGTTTCCATCATTCTCAGGGGCGGTTCCAGCGACAGTGGCGATGACCTTGAAGATGACGTTCGCCAATGCGCCTAATCAGCATTAAGAGTCTGATTGAAAATTTCCTGAACAGATTTTTGCACTTCCTCCAGCAAAGTCTCGCTGGTGGCAATATCTGGTGACGCTGTTGCGGTATTTATCAGCCTGGTCAAGCCAGGCGGTGATTTGGTCGGATCAAAGGGACCATCTATGCCCAATTTTAGAATTTGGGTCAGGTGCTGATAGAGCTTGCAGGCATTTTCAAGCTGATTTGCCGTTGGCCGGTCAATGATATGGTTTTCAGCAAGTTTTGAAATGGCAGCCAGAATGTTTTGCGACAATACAGCCGGTTTTTGCTCGGCATGGATTATTTGCAGGACCTGGACGATAAACTCCAGATCCACCATGCCGCCCGAAACGGGCTTTAAATCCCATGGGCTTTTCGGGGTTTTATCTGCCAGCATGGTTTTGCGCATTTCAACAGCATCACGTATAACGGCCTGCGCGTCGCGTTTGGCGCAAAGACTCTGGCTGATTGCCCTGTCCACACACGCTTTAAAACCCGGATCGCCAGCAACCACCCGGGCCCGCGTCAATGCCATTTTTTCCCAGGTCCAGGCAGAGTTTTCCTGATAATCGATGAAGCTTGAAAGCCGGGTGGCAATCGGACCTTTGTTGCCTGACGGGCGCAGGCGCATGTCAACTTCATACAAAACACCTTCAGGTGTTGGTGCGCTAAGAGCCGAAATCAGGCGTTGGGTCAGACGAGCGTAATATTGATTGGGACTGACCTGTTTGGGACCACTTGAAGCGAAAACCTCATCATCGTGGTCATAAATAACAATCAGATCAAGGTCTGATGCGGCGGTCATTTCCTTACCACCCAGTTTACCCATGGCAACGACACTAACCTGCCCACCAGCGATTTCCCCGTGACGGGTTTCAAGGTCAGCTTGCACGACCTGTAACAACCGCTCAATCAGACTTTCAGCCAGGTGGGAATAGGCCTGTCCTGCATCGCCAGCGCTCATGGTGTCGCTCAGGGTGCGCACGCCGATGCGGAACATCTGCTCGCGACCAACAATCCGGCATTGATCAAGAACCTGATCAAAGGCAAGCGTTGCCGGGACTGCCTGATCTATGACCGCCCTGATTTCCTGCTTGCCGGGCAATTCAGAAAAAAACGTTGGTTCCAAAACCGCATCAATCATGCGGGGACGACGAGACAATTCCCGGGCCAGACGAGGTGCAGCACCCAAAACCGAGGCAATCAGGTCGATAAATTGCGGATTGGCCCGCAACAGGGAAAACAACTGAATTCCGGTCGGCAGGCCTGAAATAAAGCGATCAAAGGCTGCAAAAGCGCCATCGGGGTCTCCAGAACGCCCCAGAGCGGCCATCAGGACCGGCAGAAGCTCTGTCAGGCGTTCTCGCGCTGTTTCGGTGCGCATTGCCCGATAACGGCCCGCATACCAGCCCTTGATGGTGGCTGAGATCATGGCCGGTTGGCTGAACCCCATTTGTTGTAGCGCCAGCAAGGTGTCTTCATGGTCGGTTTCGCCGCTGAAGTTCAGGCTTGCCTCGATTTCCTCATCGTGATCTTCAAACAGGGCATCATAGTATTTCTGCACCATCTCGAAGGTGGTGCGCAGCCGGGCGGCAAAAACCTGCCCGTCTTTAAACCCGGCAAAGACAGACAGATCATCAAAACGCTGCTGGTCAGCGGGCAATTGATGGGTTTGCTGGTCCGCTACCATTTGAATGCGATGCTCGATCTGACGCAAGAACCGGTAGGCCTTTTGCAGGTCAGTTGCAGCTTGTGCGGTAATCCAGTCTGCCTCCACCAGCCGGTCAAGCATGTCCAGGGTGGCAATACCGCGCAAATTTTTGTTGCGGCCACCGGCGATTAATTGCTGGGTCTGGACAAAAAATTCGATTTCACGAATGCCACCGCGACCAAGCTTAATATTATGACCAAGAACGGCTATTTCACCATGACCTTTAACCGCATGGATTTGCCGTTTGAGAGAATGCACCTCGGCAATGGCGGCAAAGTCGAGGTATTTGCGCCAGATAAAGGGTTGAATTTCCTTGATGAAGGCATCTCCCAGGACCAGATCACCAGCGACCGGCCGGGCCTTGATCATCGCGGCCCGCTCCCAGTTCTGGCCCATGCTTTCGTAATAATTCAGGGCAGCATCAAAGGAAATTGCCACCTGGGTTGCCCGCGGGTCGGGGCGCAGGCGCAAGTCAACGCGATAGGCATAACCATCCTTTGTCATGTCCTGCATCAGAGTAACAAGGCGTTTGGTCAGGCGGACAAAAAAGGTTGACGGCTCAAGCTTGTCGGCCAGCGGGGCGGTTTCAGGGTCGTAAAGGACAATCAAATCGATGTCGGAGGAAAAATTCAACTCACCGGCGCCGTGTTTGCCCATGGCCAAAACAACATAGCCGCACCCGTTTGATGGATCGAGTTTGTCCAGCCCGACAATTTTACCTTGCCGCTGGCCATCAAGCAAAAGCCAGTTTATGGCGGTATTCAGGCAGGCATCGGCGATTTCAGTAAGGTTTTGGACCACCTCGTCCAGCGACCATTTTCCTGACAAGTCAGCAACGGCAATCGCCAGTGCCGCCTTGTTGCGGGCCAGACGCAAAATGTGTTTGAGTTGGTTTTCATCACCAATGCCAGCAACATCGCTTTTCAGCATTTTACCAAGGTCGCTGATAATCTCTTGCGGGTCGGTTGTCAGGCAATCAGGATAACGCATTGCCAGCCCGCTCAAGAAGGGCGAACCGGTCAGCAGGGAATCGGGCGATGGTGAAGTCATTGCCTCACATTAAAGCGGGTTACAATCTTATGAAAGCGTCTTTTTAAAGCGCATCAGGACTTTCAGGCCGGGGTTGTTGTCCTGCAAATCAAGAGTACCGTTGTGAAGTTTCATCACCCCTTTTACCAGCGAAAGGCCAAGACCGTTACCCGACGCCGAGCGGCTTTTTTCCAAACGAACAAAACGTTCGGTCACCCGCGGGCGATCACTTTCTTCAATACCGGGGCCTTTGTCTGCCACATAAATGGTCACTTCATCGGCGGTTTGACCGGCAAACAGCTCCACATGGGGCTCACCGGTTTTCGGGTCGAGCCCGTATTTCAGCACATTGTCAATGAGGTTGGTCAGCATCTGGGCCAGCAATTGCCGATCGGCCCGCAATTTGGTGCCGGGGTCGGTATGAACGCTCAAGGTGCCGGATAAATCCTCGATAATCGGTTCATACAAATCTGCCATTTCAGCAATAAGCTCAACCACGTCCACTTCAATAAATCCGGCTCTGGCCTGTCCGGATTCAGCTTTGGCAATGGACAGCAAGGCATTAAATGTTGCCAGCAATTGATCTGTTTCACTCAAGGTGCTTTCAAGGGCAGCTCTCTGGTCTTTTGGCGTATCGCTGCGCAGGGCTGCTTCGACCCGTGAGCGCATGCGGGTAAGCGGGGTGCGCAAGTCATGGGCGACATTGCTGGAGACTTCCTTCATGCCAGACATCAGGCGTTCAATCTGATCCAGCATATCGTTCAGGCTGAGAGCCAAACGGTCCAGTTCATCTCCGGTGCCTGAAACCGGCATTCGACCGGTCAGGTCACCAGCCATGATGGTGCGGCTGGTGGCTGAAATGGAATCAATGCGGGCAAGGAAGTTTCGACTGAGCAATAACGAGCCACTGACACCAAAAACCGCCGCCAGACCCAGCGCCCAGTAAAGTGCGGTGCGAATGAGTTCGGCCAGTCTCAGGCGTTCCTCCACATCGCGCCCGACAACCAGGGTAAAGCCACCGGCCAGTTCAAGGTGGTAAGCGCGGGCAACGTGCTGTTCGCGACCTGACAGGGTGCGCACACCGTAGGGGAATTCAAACCAGCCCTCATCGCCCACCGCACCCACCGGCAAACTGTTCAGATTGCCTGCCATGCGGCGACCGACAAAATTGGTAAAAAGATAAACCGAACCGTTGTTTTCTTTGGAACGGCTCTTGATCACCTCGATAAGCCCGCTCAGGCCACGTTGGCGATATTGTTCGGCAAGGCCCTGCACCTCGGCCCCGATAGTGTCATCGGTTTGCTCTTGCAACAGGACAACGGTATTCCAGTACACGTAAGAAAGTACAGCACCAATGGAAATGGCAAAAACCGTTAAATAGATCGCCGCCAGACGAAAAGAAGATGTTTTGAGGACTTTAAGACTAACCATCATTTATGCCACCGCACTGGTTTGATCTGTTTTGCCACAGCTGCCAGCAAAAAAATGGGCCACGCCAGTGTGGCGGCATAAATGGCGGTTAGTCTTAAGGTTGATGCGCACGGATCATGTATCCTGCACCGCGTATGGTCTCAAGAATCGGGCGGTCAAATTCCTTGTCTATTTTGCCACGCAACCGGGAAATATGGACATCAATAACATTGGTTTGCGGGTCAAAATGGTAATTCCAGACGTTTTCCAGCAGCATGGTTCGGGTGACGACCTTGTCAGCATTGCGCATCAGATATTCCAGCAACTTGAATTCTCGCGGTTGCAATAAAATCTCGTGCCCGGCCCGTTTTACTTTTCGTGAAAGCAGATCCATCTCCAGATCTCCTGCCACCAAAACGGTTTGTTGCGGCTCAACATCAGGGCGACGGGCAAGACCTTCAACCCGGGCCAGAAGCTCTGCAAAAGCATAGGGTTTAGCCAGATAGTCATCACCCCCTGCCCGCAGGCCTTCTACTTTTTCATCGACTTCAGACAAGGCGCTTAAAATCAGGATCGGAGTTTTTATGCTTTGCTCGCGGATGTTGCGAATAATTTCCAGCCCATCCATTTTTGGCAGCATCCGGTCGATGATCAGCACATCATATTGTTCGCTTGTTGCCAACGCCAACCCGGTCTCACCATCGCTGGCATGGTCGATGATGTGCCCGCTCTCCTGCAACCCTTTGCTCAGCCAGTCGGCTGCTTCGAGATCATCTTCAATGATGAGTATCCGCATGGATGAGGTGTGCTCCGGCCTGTTGTTGTTTGCTTGCCCGTTAGTGGTTTCCCGGTTTTCTATCATCTTTTTCCTTTCTTAAAAAGCAAGACTGGACAATTGTACGCAAAAAAGCGCGGCGCACCTGAACCAGCAAGGAGGGGACACCTGCAGTAGTTAGGTTCAGAGCGCCGCGAAAAGGATCATTGAACACGTCATGGCAGCGACGCTCAATGATCCCAATAGTGGTTTTCGTTTTAATGCTCAGGAGCGTTCCAATTGCAAAGGCAACGCAACAAAGCGTTGTCGATCTCTAGAGCGAAGCAAAAACAGCACAGACTCGTTACCGTTTTCCACGGCCCTTTCCAGCACCGTCTTAAGAGTTTCCGGGTCGTCTATGTCGATGCCATTGACCTCGATAATAACGTCACCACGGCGAATACCCTTTTTGGCTGCAGTACCTCTTGGGTCAACTTCTCGAACCAAAAGCCCAAAACCTTCAGGTGCTGTTTCAACGGCCAGTCCCAGTTTGGCCAATTTGCGTTCCTGGACCTGTTTGGGCTGGGCAAGGCTGGCCAACTTGTCAGCTCCCGGCATTTTGCCAATTTCCACTTTGACAACTTGTTTGTCGCCTTTGCGAATGATTTCGACGTCCAGGATTTGCCCTGGTTTAATGCCCGCAATCCGCCGGGCAAGTTCCTGGGGGTCTTTTACTGATTTAGCATTGATGCTGATAATGGTATCACCGGTTTTTAACCCGGATTTTTCAGCAGGAGAACCTTTGTTAATGGCTGCTACAAGTGTTCCTTTGGCTTCTTTTAAACCAAGGGATTGGGCAATGTCTTTTGTCACCGACTGAATTTGCACACCCAGCCAGCCGCGGGTTACGCTGCCTTTGCTGATCAGATCATCAACAATCTGGCGTGTGGTCGATGCGGGAATCGCAAAACCGATACCGACACTGCCGCCCGATGGTGAGAAAATTGCCGTGTTAACACCGATCACCTCGCCGTTGAGGTTAAAGGCTGGACCACCGGAGTTGCCTTTGTTGATTGAGGCATCAATTTGCAGGAAATTGTCATAGGGACCCGAGCCGATATTTCGACCGCTGGCCGAAATAATTCCGGTTGTCACCGTGCCGCCAAGCCCAAAGGGATTGCCAACCGCAACAACCCAGTCACCAACGCGTGGATCCTGAGCGGCCAGTTTGACAAATTTGAAGGTCTTGTTTGATTGCAGTTTGAGGACTGCCAGGTCGGTTTTGGGGTCTTTACCAACCACTTTGGCGTTAAATTCTTCGCCGCTGGAAAGTTTAACCGTTACTTGCGAGGCATTTTTGACCACATGATTGTTGGTGACCACATACCCGTCAGCAGAGACAATAAACCCGGAGCCGGCCGCGCGACCACTACGGGGAACAGCGCGATCATTGGGGGAAAGTTGCCCACCGCGTCGCTTGGAGAAACGCTCAAAAAACTCAAAAGGATTACCTTGCGAAAATTCGTCGCTTCGGTTGCCATAAGAAGGCGATGGATGCTCGACACCGCGAGAAACTCTGTCTGAAACTGGCGCAAAGCGCACTTCAACGCTGACAACTGTGGGCATTACCTTTTCAACAAGGTCAGCAAAACCCTGCCTTGGCGCTCGATTCAATACCGGCTGCTCGGTTACAGACTGGGCATTTGCCGGTTGGGTCGGGACAAAGCTGGAACTAACCGTCAGGGCTGTAGCGCCAAGCAAGGCACCAGCGAGAAGCAGGGCAACGACCTTGGGGGATTTTTTTACAGAATAAACAGACTGAGGGGGGTTGTTTAACGTCATTATTCTCTCCAGGGATTGAGGGGGTTTATAACAACTTGTTTAAACAATCGTGCCTTACGACAACCTTTCGGCATTGTGAAAAAACAGTAATTTTTTAAAAAATTTTAACCAACCCCCTAGGTAGTTTATCAACACAATCGCTGTAATATAGTTGCAGTTTGAGGGGAGCTTTGGGTAATCGACATGAAATTTGGGAAACAGCTTCTTCTGATATTTATCGCTGCAACCGCAGCACCTTTGCTGGTGTTGTGGTTTTCGCTTGGCGAAATGATGTACAAAAAAGAAGTTGCAGATGTTTCGGCCAAACAATTGCTTATTGCCCGCAATCTCGGTTCGGCTTTACAGCGTTACCATGCGGACGTTAAATCGGGATTTGAAATTGTATCCAAGAACCTGGTTGCCGACAGCGGCATCAAAAACGTCAACAATTTCATTGCCAGTCTGAATTTTCGCCATTTTTGTGTTGCTAACATTCAATCCGGGCGCGTTGTGGCCCAGGCAGCACCCAAAACAACTCCCTGTCCTGAACAAATTCCAGCCGAACGCATGGCATTTTTCAAGGCGCTGGCAAACGATACCGAGCCGGTTTTCTCGCCGGTTTTGGCTGGCCCGGAAAACCAGCCGCTGATATACGTTTTGCAAAAGTTTGGTAACAAACTGGCAATCGCAGCTGTTAGCACGAACTACATTGCCGAATTGGGCAAAGCTGTTACTTTTGGCCAAAATGGACATGCTGCCATTGTCGACCAAGGTGGGAATATTCTAGCTCACCCAAATTCAAAATGGGTTGCAACCCGCAAAAACATCTCGGGGATTTCGGTGGTCAAAAGCATGATGGCCGGGCAAACAGGTGTAACAACGTTTTTTTCCCCTGCTCTTGAAGCCGAGGTGATTGCTGGCTTTACCAGCGTTAGTGGCACCGGCTGGGGGGTAATGGTTCCGCAACCAACCTCGGAACTGCAATTGGCGGCAAAGGCAGCTCATAATGCAATTTTCCCAATTATCGCAATTTGTATTGTTCTGGCGGGATTGCTTGCCCTGCTGATTGCCCGAAGGGTTATGAAGCCCCTGAACAGCATGATAAAATTGTCCGAGGCAGTTGATCAGGGCGACCGTCATCCAAAACCTGATGTTGATGACAGCTGGCATGTTCCGCATGAGTTCAAGGATGTGCAAAAGCGCTTCAATGCAATGGCAAAAGCTGTGTCAAAATACCAGGACAACCAGCAAAAAGACCGCCAGGCGGCAGAAACCGACCGCAAGAACAAAGCAGAATATTTTGCCAACCTGGCGCATGAACTCAAAACACCGCTTAACTCTATATTGGGATTTTCAGGCGTTTTGCGGCAGGCAGCACCGGGTTCGCTGGAGCCCCACGAAAAATCCGAGTTTCTTGGGCATATTGAAAAAAGCGCAGGCCATCTGCTGCTGTTTGTAAATGACCTGCTTGACCTGAACCGCCTTGAAATGGGGGCCCATAAAATCAGCGAACAGGAGTTTCGCCTGATCGATCCCATCCGGTTTTGCGAAACAATGTTGCGCAAGCAGATTGACAACAAAAAAATTAGCGTTGTTATTGACTGTGAAGACAAGAATTTAAGGCTTTTTGCCGATGAGCGGTCGATCAATCAGATTTTGATCAATCTGGTCGGCAATGCGGTGCGATATTCATTCGACGAAGGGGAAATCAAAATCTCCACCCGCTTGCTTGCGGGAGGTGATCTGCAAATTAAAGTCCTCGACCATGGTATCGGCATCCCGAAAGATGACCTGGAAGTAATTTTGCTGCCTTTTAAACGCGCCAATGATCCTCATCTGGCCGAAATTCACGGCACCGGACTGGGGCTGTCGATTGTCAGCAAACTGGCCCGGTTGCACAACTTTACGTTCACCATTGAGAGCGTGCATGGCTTTAGCACAACGGCACGATTGGTCATTCCGAAGGAACGGATAATGGGCAACCCTGCCAACACTGAAGTTGCTTAGGGCCTGTCATCATTTAGGGTTACGGTGCTGGTTTGGTCAGATTGGTCCAGTATTGTAGTGTGAGGAGGAAGGACATACGTGTATATTCAACGACGAACAGTGGAATACTGGGCCAATCTGACCAAATCTCTTCGAGACGAAGCGCATTTGCCCGCTGGACTGCACTTTTCGCGCCTTAAAGTGCCAGCACTACAGCGTTGCGAAAAGTTTGCCAGCAAACAAATGCGCTTCGCCAGCGCCATAACCCTAAATGATGACAGGCCCTAAGGGGATAAATTTTTGTCCAGGAAATCCTTTACTTCAACAATGGCTTCTTCAAGAGCAGCCTGATTAAAGCCCAAAGTTCCACCGCCAGCTGGGTAACCGTCCAGGTTGATTTCCTTTTCGGAAAAATGTGGTTTGCCGAATGCCTCGATGTCAAACCCATGCCAGGCGTCCGGATAAACCTTGACGGTGACCGGAAATTTGTCTTGCGCTGTCAAAACACTCATTTTTTGGCACTGTTTGGCATCAACCCAGTCATCTTTTCCTCCCGACAATACCAACACAGGGGCCTGATGAGGGCCACCGGCGAAACCGCAAAACGGGTTGATGGCAACGGTTGCTGCAAATTTTACCTTGGAAAACTGATATTCACCTTCCGGGTTCAATACGCTTAGCGGCACCATGCCGACCCGGGACCAGCCGATCAGGGCAATCGCTTTTTTGTCGATGGCTGGATTTGCAGCCAGATAGTTTAACGCTGCATAAGCTGTGGCTGACCCTTCGCGCCATTCCAGACTTTCATTGGCGTTAAGCGGCTTGTTGTCTGGTGGTTGGCAACGCGAAAAACTCAGTGTGGCAAGGCCCCAGGAGTTAAACCGCTTGATCCATGGCAGATAGTAGGCGGGATCGTGACAAGTGTGGATCATAATTACAGCCGGGCGCGGCGTATCGCTCTTTGGTATACGTAAAACAGCTGTCAATTCCCTGCCGGGCGGGTTTTTTGCACCCGGTGGCAAACGACGCTTTTGAAAGGCCGTCAAAGGAGCCGGCTTGCCGCGAAATATTACTGTTTGCGGGTCTGTTTCCTGGCCAGTGGCCAACGATCCTGAAAACACCAATGCCGCTGTTGTCAGCGCAGTTACAAATAGAGATCTGATCATTTTTTTATACCCATTTTAATGTTTCAATTTGCTCAGTTAGCATTTCGCGATAGGCGCTCACATATCCGCCCAGATGAATTCGCATGGCTTCTGCAGCTGCTTGCGGGTCGTTGGAAATTACCGCATCGAGAATCGTGACAAGTCCATCGATATCGGCCTCTTCGCGCAAGCCGCGTTCCTTGTAATAGTGCCAGCACCGGGCGGTATGATCGCGCAGGTTTTCGATCTGGCTGGCGATATAAGGGTTGCGCGAAAAATTACTCAAAGCCTGATGAATAGCCCGATCTATGGCGAAATAGTTGTCTGCATCCCGATCGGGATCAAGTTCAAGCAATTCTTGTTTGTAAACCTCTAGTGCCTGGCGTTCGTGCCCGGTTGCCCGTACCGCTGAAAGTGAAGCGGCAGCTTTTTCAGCAGGAATTCGGGCCTCAAACACAGCAAAAACAGTAGCCGTATCAAGCGGTGCTACAATTGCCCCCTTGTTTTGCTCCAGAATTACAAAGCCTTTTGCGGCAAGCTCGACAAGCGCTTCGCGCACCGGCGTGCGGCTTGTACGATAACGCGCGCAAGCCTGAGCTTCACGAATTTGCGTTCCCGGTTTTAACTGGCAAGTAATAATATCACCCGACAATTGCTGGATTATCGAGATTTTATTTTTGTATTTATTTTGCATACATTTTGTATTGCAAAATTTCTTGCATGAGTCAACCAGGTGAAAGAAGAGGAAAAAACAGAAAGAAAGAACTCAGAGAAAACTCAGGCCTTGTCGGCCATCCGAGTGGCCACAACCGAGCTGAGCTCTAGCGTTTTGTGGACCGGGCATTTGTCGGCTATTTTTAACAATTTCTCGGCTATTTCTGCGGTGACGCCACCTTCAACTGAAATGGCCCGTTCAAAATGGTCGACCCGGCCGGTTCTGCCATCAACACAATCAACGCAATCTTTGGCATGAATTTTGGCATGGGATACTTCCACACTTAATTTACCGATGTCATAACCCTTGTGATCGGCATACATACGCATGGTCATTGTGGTGCAAGCCCCCAGAGCCACTGACAAATAATCATAGGGTGAGGGTCCGGTGTCGGCTCCACCGACACTTGCCGGCTCATCGGCCAATAGTTGATGCTGGCCAGAAGTTATTTTCTGCTGGAATTTTGATTGGCCGGTTTCTTCCACCCTGACAATCAGATCATCATGCGCGACCGGTTGCGCGGCTTCTGTAGGTCGCAAATATCGTGTTACCCAGGCACCCAGCACTTCTGCCACGTAAATTGCGTCTTCTCGCCGACTTAACAGGTGATCGGCCTGATCTAGCGAGACAAAGCTTTTGGGATGTTTTGCAGCAACGAAAATTTTCGTCGCATTGTCAATGCCAACAGTCTGGTCGATTGGCGAATGGAAAATCAACAAGGGTTTCTTGAGGTTTTTTATGCGTTGTTCCTGGGCCTGTTCACGAACATCTTTCACAAATTGCGATTTGATAGTGAATTCCCGCCCGGCAAGAGAAACTGTTGCCTCCCCCTTGCTCTCAACAGCCTCAAGACTGGATCCGAAGTTTTCCAGGACATGCTCTATGTCTGCAGGCGCGCCAATGGTCACAACTGCGTTGGTTTCGGAAATTTTTTCAGCTGCCGCCAAAATTGCCGCGCCGCCAAGAGAATGGCCAATGAGCAACTGGGGTGCCTGGAAATTCTCACGCAAATAGTCTGCTGCCAAAACCAGATCATCAATATTGGAAGAAAAATTGGTATTTGCAAATTCGCCCTGACTGGCGCCAAGACCAGTAAAATCAAATCGCAACACCGCAATGCCTTCTGCCGTCAGGGCCTGGGAAATACGTGAAGCTGCAAAAATGTCTTTTGAGCACGTAAAGCAGTGAGCAAACAGCGCGTAGGCTTTAGGTGTTGTTGCCGGGCTGTCCAAACGCGCAGCAAGCTTGTCGCCCTGACTGCCTTTGAACTCAATTTTCTGGTTCATTTTTCCTGCTTTGCCGGGCTGGTCGCTAGGACATCATATCCTGCAACTGTTTCTTTTCTTCTTCGCTGAGAGCCTCTTCTGCTGTGGTCGCAGGTTTGCGCTTGCGCATTTGCAGCAAAATCCCTCCACCAAGCAACAACAATGCAAAAGGACCAAGCCATAAAATCAGCGTGTGCAGGGCAAATCTTGGTTTGAGCAAAACGTACTCACCATATTTGCTGACAATATAGGTCATTGTTTCTTCATCGCTGTCACCAGCGACAAGTCTCTCGCGCACAAGAACGCGCAAATCCCGGGCCAGTCCGGCATTGGATTCGTCTATATTCTGGTTTTTGCAAACCAGACAGCGCAACCCGGTTGACAGGTTTCTGGCTCGTGTCTCCAGTACCGGGTCGTCAAGAACCTCGCTTGGCTCTACTGCCAATGCTGGCAGGGTCAAGAAAGAAAGCGCCAACAAAGTTGCCATAATTTTTTTCATTTTTTACCTCACACTGCGGGTTTCACGGGCTGGTTTCACGACTTGATTCACTCGGCTGGCTGCAGGGCAGTTTGTTTTGCCCGTTTGGGCGCTCCGACCCTGTAACGACGATCAAACAATGACATCATGCCCCCGAAAAACATGATCAAAGAGCCAAGCCAGATAAACGGAACAAGCGGGTTGAAATAAACCCGCACGGTACGGCCACCAGTGTTGATCGCATCACCCAAGGCAACATAAAGGTCACCAGACCAGTATGAATGGATACCCACTTCGGTGGTTGGGGTGCCACTGGGGCGGAAACTGCGTTTTTCGGAATAGAGAGTGGTGATAAATTTACCATCGATGGTTACATCAAACCTCGCGGTTTCAGCCGAATAGTTCGGGCCTTCACCTAGTGTTTCTGAGACAAATGTAACTTTTGAGTCAGCGATCGTAACACTCTCACCCGGTTTTAAAGCGACAATTTTCTCGGTACGCCAAGCGGTCATTGCAACAATTCCAATAACCATTATGCCAACACCAAGGTGAGCAACTGTCATGCCAAGTGCAGCGCCGGGAAGGCCTTTCAGCCGAGCCCAGAACGTTGCAAAGGGCGCGCGCAGGAACTTGGTACGATCGGCAAGCTCCACCAGAGAACCGGCAATCATCCAGAACCCCAGCGCAATGCCAAGCGGTGCAGCCCAGGGACCGCGTTCCTTAAACGTCATAACCATTATAGCGGCCAGCACCGCAACTGCGGCAGCAACCCAAAGGCGTTGCAATACGCCAAGTGCATCAGCGCGTTTCCAGGACAATAACGGCCCAAGTGGCACCAGCAACAGCAAGGGTATGATCAGAGTGGCAAAAACCGGATCAAAGAACGGTGGACCAACAGAAATTTTTCCACCAGTCAGGGCCTCATATACCAATGGGTACATCGTGCCGGTTAAAACCGAAAATGCTGCGACAGTCAAAAACAGGTTGTTGACGACCAAGGCCCCTTCGCGACTGACGGGGGCAAAAATACCACCCGCTTTTAGCGTTGGTGCTCGCCAGGCATAAAGAGCCAAGCCGCCGCCGACAAAAAACATCAGAATGAGCAGGATAAACACCCCGCGAACCGGGTCTGAGGCAAAGGCGTGAACAGATGTTAATACGCCTGAACGTACCAAAAACATGCCAAGCAGCGACAAGGAAAAAGCCATAATGGCCAAGAGTATGGTCCAGATTTTGAGAGCGTTGCGCTTTTCCACCACAATAGCTGAATGCAACAACGCTGTAGCAACCAGCCAGGGCATGAAGGAGGCATTTTCTACCGGATCCCAGAACCACCAACCGCCCCAACCCAGCTCATAATATGCCCACCATGAACCAACGGCGATACCGAGGGTTAAAAACATCCACGCACCCAGTGTCCAGGGGCGCACCCAGCGGGCCCAGGCAGCATCTACCTTGCCCTCTATCAGGGCTGCAATGGCAAAAGAAAATGCGACTGACAAGCCAACATACCCCATATAAAGCAACGGCGGGTGCAGAGCCAGCGACGGGTCCTGTAACAACGGGTTCATGCCGGTGCCCTCGACCGGTGCCACACTCAAGCGTTCAAAGGGATTTGAGGTTAGCAGGATAAAGAACAGGAATGCCGTTGAGATTGAGCCTTGTACCGACAACACGCGCGCTTTTAATGTGGGCGGCAAATTGCCTGAAAAAACACTAACGGCGGCACCGAACAGGGTCAAAATCAAAACCCACAACAGCAGCGAGCCTTCGTGATTAGCCCAAACCCCGGTAATTTTATAAATCAGCGGTTTGGCCGAATGGGAATTTTCATAAACATTTTTAAGTGAAAAGTCAGAAATCAGATAAGCATTGGTCAACGCGGCAAAAGAGATCGCAACCAGCAAAAACTGCACCATGGCAGCAGGTGGTGCCGTAGCCATCATTGCCTGATTATTCTTGGCCGCGCCATACATTGGCACAATGGTTTGAAACAAAGCCAGTGCCAGTGCCAGCACCAGCGCAAAATGTCCAATTTCTGTAATCACAATTGTTTCTCCCTATATCGCCTGTATCGCCTGCCTAATTTCAAGTCCCCAGAATTATTACGGTTCTTTCCATAAACCCTGTTTTTTCAAACTGTCTGCCACTTCTTTTGGCATATAGTTTTCATCGTGTTTTGCCAGCACATTGTCGGCAATGAAAGTCCCGGTTCCATCCAGCTTTCCTTCGGTGACGACACCCTGGCCTTCGCGAAAAAGGTCTGGCAGGTTACCGGTAAACTTCACCTGCAAGGTTTGTGCAGTGTCGGTTATTGCAAAACTTACAGTCGTTCCCAATCCCCGCACCACACTGCCTTCTTCTACCAGCCCGCCAAGGCGGAAACGGGTGTCGGTGCCAATGCCTTTTTCTGCCACTTCACTGGGCGTATAGAAAAATACGATGGTATCGCGCAAGGATGAAGCAATAATGGCCACCGCAATACCTATTACTGCAAGTCCGCCAACAATCATTATCGTGCGTCGTTTTTTTCGCGTCAAAGCCATTTTGTTCTCTGCTTTTATCCATCAACTTTTTGGGCCAATGGTGTTTTTCCTATTTTTATTTTAAAGCCCAAGCTCGCTTGACAGTTGTGCAAGGCGTGCGAGAGCTTGTTCATTGTTCTTAAAGTTGTCTTTTGCCGTCTTTAGAGCCGCAACAGCTGCATCTTTCTGACCAAGCACCATACGGGCACGGATCAGACGTTGCCAACCACCAAGGTCACTGCCGTCTTCTTTCAGGCGGGTTGCAAGTCGCTCCACCATGGAAGCAATCATCGCCTGGCGTTCCTTAGGTGACATGCCAGCAGCAGCATCACGTTGATCTTTGTCAAGCGCGGGAATTTTAGCCGCTTCATTTCCCTTGACCTGATCCTTAAGTGAAGCGATCTGACGCTGCACTGCCATTTGCAATTCCAAATTTTTGGGGTTTTGGTCCAACAGGGTGCGCCATTCTTTTAAAGCCTTTTGCGGGAAACCATCCTGCTGCAAAGCCATTGCCCAGTAAAACCTGCCTTTGGCGTGGGTTTTATCAAGCTCCAGCGCTGCTTTGAGTGCTTTTCTGACTTTTTCGTTTGGCAAACCCTGGTTGCCGAGCAGAAGACTCTCGGCATAGTCGACCAAAACTGGTGCTGTCGGCTTGTCAAGTTGCATGATTTTGGCATAGGCCTCACCTGCTTCATTAAAGCGTTCTGCCCGCCTTAAGGCCGGTGCCAAAACCCGCCAACCCTTCAGGTCTGTCGGGTTTTTCCGCAAATAGCGTTGCACCTGGACAATCATTGCCGCCATATCACCATTTTTTGCAGCATTTTCAATACGGACATCCTGAGGTTGATCAGGCATTTTGGGATTGCCAAGCTTATTGTATACCAGCCCGGTAAAACCCGTGATTGCCACAACTGAAATCACAGCCACTACACTGGTTGCGGTTGTTGATGATGGTAAATTTTCAAGCGATCCCTTGCTGGCTTGTACACCCAGCAAACGCCGGGAAACCTCGTTCAGGGCTGATTCTTTTTCTTTTTCATTGATTATGCCGCGCTCGGCATCGCGCTCAAGTTCTTGCAACTGATCGCGGTAAACAGCCCTTTCAAAAGCCTGTTCCTCGACAAGGTCCTTGCTCGGCCAAATCACCGGGTGCATTACCCAAACCAACACAACGACCGTCAAGACGGTAAAAATAACCCACAATGCCATGTCTTTTAATCTACTCTTTTTACTTGTTGGTCTCCCGAGCGATAATTATCATACGCCGGAACTTCAACATTCAGTCTATGTTGTGGTGTCGCAGTTTTCACAAACGATGTCGTTATCAGGTAGCGCAAAAACACGCGCGGTGCTAGCTTCCTATCGCAAAATCACTTCAAATTCAGGTTACAAAGCGTTCAGGTCATGTAAGGCACTCACGAAATTATGCGTTATTCCATCTTTTCTCTGGCACGCCAGGCACTAAACTATCACAAAGGCTGGGAAAAGGCATGGCGGTCACCAGACCTGAAGTCGTCTTACGATGTGGTGATTATCGGGGCGGGCGGACATGGGCTGGCGACGGCCTATTATATGGCCAAAGAGCACGGGCTGCACAATATTGCAGTGGTGGAAAAGGGTTGGCTTGGCGGGGGAAATACCGGGCGTAATACCACCATCATCCGCTCCAACTATCTTCAGGATGCCTCGATTGCGATTTATGATCTGGCCCACAAACTTTACGCCGACCTGTCGCAGGAATTTAACTACAATATCATGTTTTCGCCGCGCGGCCTGTTGATGCTGTGTCAGACCGAGCACGAATTGCGCGGTTTCAAGCGCACCGCTCATGCCAATCGGATTGCCGGGCTGAAATGCGAGATGATTGACCGGGCCCGGGTGAAAGAACTGGTGCCAATTATCAATGACCGCGATGATGCCCGCTATCCGATCCTGGGGGCGTATTATCAGGCCAGTGGCGGCACAGCACGCCATGACGGTGTCGCCTGGGGCTATGCCCGCGGGGCAGACCAGATGGGCGTTGATATCATCCAGAATTGCGAAGTTACCGGTCTCAAGCGCGATGGCGACCAGATTGTCGGGGTGGAGACCAGCCGCGGCTTCATTCAAACCAAAAAAGTTGCGGTGGTAACAGCCGGGCATACCTCGCACATCATGCAGATGGCAGGTGTCGCGATGCCGATTGAGAGCGTTTGCCTGCAGGCCATGGTATCTGAACCAATCAAGCCGGTGATTGATGTGGTGGTGATGGCCAATACAGTACACGGTTATCTCAGTCAGTCAGACAAGGGCGAACTGGTGATTGGCGGCGGGGCTGACCCTTATAACAATTATGCCCAGCGCGGCAGTTTTACCTCGCTTGAGCATACAGCAACAGCCCTGGTTGAAACTTTTCCGATTGTTTCAAGGCTTAAAATGATGCGCCAATGGGGCGGTATTGTCGATATGACTGGTGATCGCTCACCAATTATTTCGCTGACCGATGTCAAAGGGCTTTATGTCAATGGCGGATGGGGCACCGGTGGTTTTAAATCCATCCCCGGTTCGGGTTTTGTTTTTGCCGATACCATCGCCAATGATCGCCCGCACCCGATTGCCGAACCCTTTGGTCTTTCGCGGTTTGTACGCGGTGAATTTATCGATGAAAGCGTCGCCTCGGGCGTCGCGCATTAAAGGGCTGGTGCGATGTTGGAAATAAAATGCCCGGTTTGCGGCGTGGTTGGAGAAGAAACTGATTTTCACGGTGGCGGGCAAGCACATATCAGACGGCCTGCCAGCACCGACCCGGCAAATATCAGCGATGAGGAACAACGCGACTATCTGTTCATGCGCCATAACCCCAAAGGCTTGCATTTTGAGCGCTGGCGCTGTGATCGCGGCTGTGGAAAATGGTTTCATGCGGCCCGGGATACAGTCACCAATGAGTTCCAGGGGTATTACGGTATTGAGGAATTGCCGCCGGTTGCACTGATGAAAGCTGCAACCGGGTCATGGGCTGAATATTTCAAAAACAAGATGGTGAAGAAATGACCGGCAATCCCTACAGGCTGCCAGATGAGAGTGGAACAGGCCGGCTGATCGATCGCAAAAAACCTCTCACCTTTACCTTTGACGGCAAAAAAATGACCGGCTTTGCAGGCGACACGCTGGCCAGTGCAGTGATGGCCAACGGGCGGCGGGTGATGGGGCGCAGTTTCAAATATCACCGGCCGCGCGGGCTGATAACTTTAGGGTCAGAGGAACCTAATGCACTGGTGGGGGTCGGTTCGGGCTCACGCCATGAACCCAACCTGCGGGCAACGCAGGTGGAGCTTTATGATGGACTGGTGGCGGTCAGCCAGAACCGCTGGCCGAGCCTTGATTTTGATGTGGGGATCATCAATAACGCCCTGTCGCGGCTTTTTCCGTCAGGGTTTTACTACAAGACTTTCATGTGGCCCAAAGCTTTTTGGCACAAGGTGTATGAGCCGATTATTCGTCATGCTGCCGGGCTGGGTGTGGCACCTGAAGGCGTTGATCCTGATATTTATGAACAGATGCATGTGCATTGCGATGTGTTGATTGTCGGCGGCGGGGTGGCCGGGTTGGCAGCAGCACGAGCTGCAAGTGTCAATGGCAAGCGGGTGATGATTTGTGATGAAGCGCCACGTCTGGGCGGGGTCGCTGATGTTTCTGACGAACTGATTGATGGCCAATCGCAACTTGACTGGCTGACCGGGCAGACAGCAGCATTGGCCAAAGCTGACAATGTGCACGTGATGACCCGGTCAACGGTAATCGGGCATTACCATCACAATTATCTGATGGTGTTGGAGCGCCTGGCCGATCATGATCCGCAATTGGCGCAAAGCGGCATGCCGCGCCATCGCCTGTGGAAAGTACGGACCGGAAAAGTGATTTTGGCCAGTGGGGCCAGCGAGCGGACCTTGACCTTTGCCAACAATGACCGGCCCGGGGTGATGTTATCGTCAGCTGCGCGGATGCTGGTTGAGCGCTATGGTGTTGCGCCGGGTCTGATGGGGGTTATTTTTGCCAATAATGATGATGCCTATCACACTGCCCTGCGCCTGAAAAAAGCCGGGGTTGGGGTTGCCAAAATTGTTGATGTTCGCGAAAATCCACGCAGCGATATCATTTCGGCGGCGAGTGATGCGGGCATAGAAACCTTGTTCGGGCACGCCGTTGCCGGGGTAGAAACACGTTCTGGCGGCAAACAGATTGAACGTGTAAAAATTGCCCCTTATGTACCGGGGCGTGGCCGGGTTGTTGATGAAACCACCGTTGCCGCTGACTTTGTTGCAGTGGCGGGCGGGTGGAATCCGGTGGCACATTTGTGGTGTCACA
>UOEC01000014.1_pt1 | contig 58069 bp, 54 predicted proteins | sample 1988601 | NCBI WGS metagenome assembly UOEC01 (sample SAMEA4712195, study PRJEB27164) | hydrothermal vent metagenome | biome: marine basaltic hydrothermal vent biome; feature: marine hydrothermal vent; material: mineral | place: Pacific Ocean | collected 2011-06-14/2011-07-23 | depth 1719 m
AAACCACCTCCGGCAACGTCTCGGCCGGTGGCGTATTGCGGCTGCGGTGTGAGCGCACCACGCCATCGATGACCGTCATGCCAACGCCAGGCAGATTGCCCTGGTGGATGCTTTCAAGCATATCTTTTCCCGGTGCATGCTGGGCCTTGTCAATCAGAATGAAGTCGGCCGACTTGCCCACTTCAATCACCCCGCTGTCGAGCTTTCGCATCCGCGCCGTATTGCCTGTGGCAAAACAAAAAGCAATTTCTGCTGGAATATCACCCAAACTTGAAAGCATGGCAATCATCCGCAAGATGCCGAGTGGCTGGACGCCGGAACCAGCCGGTGAATCCGTGCCAAGAATAATACGCTCGGCCTCACCAATTTCAAATGCGGTGCGCATCGCTAGCAGCCCGGCCCGTTCATTACCATTATGGACAATCTCAATGCCGCGTTTGCAACTTTCACAAAGGCACGTGATCTGGTTGTCGGGCAGGGCGGTGTGGCCACCATTGATGTGCCCAATAATATCGGCATCTGCTTCCAGCACAATATCCTTGTCGATCAACCCCGAACCGGGGATAGATGGCCCCCCTGTATGAATGGTCGACTGAATGCCATATTTGCGCGCCCATTTAACCATCTGGGCGGCCGTCTCACCGGTCTTGACCGAACCAAGCCCGACCTCACCAAGCAGCTTGACGCCGGCCTCGGCCAGTTCCTTGAAATCATGCTCTTCCATTCCCTCCTCAATCACCGGCGCCCCAGCCAGCATTTTAACCCCCGAAGGTCGAAAATTTTCATACCAGCGCTGGCAGGCAATCGCCATGGCTTTAAGGCCAACGATATCTTTTGGTCTGCCCGGCATATGAACTTCACCGGCTGAAATCATCGTCGTTACACCGCCATGCAGGCAGGAATCAATCCAGTTGATCTGCTGCTGGCGCGGAGTGTAATCACCGATCACCGGATGCACGTGACTGTCAATCAGACCTGGCGACAGGGCAATCCCCTTGGCATCGATAACGGTGTCAGCCTGTTCGGTGTCCAGATCACGCTCAAATCCAATCGCACTGATTTTACCGTCAACAGCAACAATACAATCGCCATCAAGTATCGGCTTTTCCAGCATACCCGACAAAATCAGTCCGATATTCCTGATCACCAGCTTTGTATTATCAGCCATAATATTTCCTCGCCTGTTTCTTTGTATGCTAACAATAAACTTCCCTGTGAAGCAACCCAAACAGGCATCAGAAAATTGAGTGGTAACAACCAAAAAATTGAGCAATATGTGCTGGCTGACCAAATAGGTCATATTCTGCGCAAGGCTTCTCAGCGCCATGGCACGATTTTTTCCAGCGCAATGCTCCCCGACCTGACGCCGACCAGATTTGCAGCCATGGTCATTCTCTATCAAAAGAAATCGCTCTCACAAAATCAGCTTGGGCGTGCGACAGCCATGGATGTCGCCACCATCAAGGGCGTTGTAGATCGGATGAAAGCTCGCGGTCTGGTGTCCATTGACCAGGATCCCGATGATGCCCGCCGCAATCTGATCGCGCTAACCAGGCAAGGCCAGGAGCTGATAAAAAAGGCAATACCGATTGGTGTGGAAATTTCCGGGCAAACCCTCAGTCCCTTGTCCGAACCAGAAAGGGACAGGTTGACCGCGCTACTCAATAAAATAATTTAAAGCGCTGACAACTGCTCATACTCTGCCTTCTTAAGAACTTCAAAACCGCTTATGGCCAGTTTATCCGGTGGTGAAATGCTTCTCAGGACCTCTCGCAAGCTCGCGTTAATGTTGCGTGAAGTTGCCAGCGAGGTAATCAGTGGCAGGGCAGGGCGCTTTTGCGTCCAGCAAATAACCTTGAGTTGGCTTGCCGTTGCCGGTTCATGTTCCTGCAACAAATGCCAGCACACAGCATCAAGGGCTGCAACATCGGCATCACCCTTTGCCACCATCCGGGCAGAAAGCCGGTGGCCACCGCTTTCGGCAACTGAGGTAAAAAAGCTTTCCGGTTTTCCAATCATTGCCCTGACCGCCCGATAGCCCGACAAAGACATTTGCGAGTTAAAAACAAAGCGCCCCTGTTGCCAATTATCCATTGTCAGGTCAGCGTCTTTGCGAGTAACGATTGCACTTGAATAAAGCGGTCCGCTACATCCCTTTACTTCATAAACAGGGGTTGCCACATATTGCACCTTGCCGCGCAATTTTGTTGCCAGCGGATAGCCGCAGGTCTGGCCAAGCAGCAAATCGGGATCAAGCCAGAAACGTTCATCACCGCTATCACGCGACAGACAATCTGGCGCATCAATGCCTGTTGTTCGCAACCGGTCGCCCAGTTCCTGCCACATTGCATCATGGGCCTGTGTCAACTCGGGCCAGTCATACATAGGCAGGCAAGCGATCAAGATTTTCTTTCCTTTATTACACCAGCGCCGCAACTGCCTTTTTGATTTGCGCGATACCGGCATCAAGTTCATCATCAGCAGTGGCTGTTGATATGCGAAAATGCGGATCAAGCTCAAAGGCGCTGCCCGGCACCACTGCCACCGACCAGTCGTTTAAAAGGTAATTGGCAAAATCATGGGAAGATTTGATAACCGTTTCGTCTGGCTGATGTTTGCCGATAATCCCGGCGCAGGAGGGATAAAGATAAAACGCTCCTTGCGGTGACAGGCAATCGATACCTGGCGTTTGGTTGAGGCCAGCAACCGAGCGGTCCCGTCTTGCCTGATAGGAGGTGACAAATTCACCCACAGACTCAAGTGGCCCGTCAAGGGCGGCAACAGCTGCTGCCTGACTGACCGAACAGGGACAGCCGGTGGCTTGCGACATAACTTTGCGAACGCCATTCATCAACCCGGCAGGCCCCGCCGCATAGCCAATCCGCCAGCCGGTCATCGCATAGGCTTTGGAAACACCATTAATCACCACCGTCCGCTCGGCCAGATCAGGGGCGACATTGAGAATCGAATGAAATTGCCGGTTGTCATAAACAATGTGCTCATAAAGATCATCGGTGATAATCCACAGATCTGGGTGCTGACGCAAAACCTCGGCAATCGCCGTCAAAGCTTCCTGCCCATAAACCGCGCCGGTCGGGTTGGAGGGCGAGCACAATAAAACGGCGCGGGTTTTGGCAGTAATCGCGCCCGCCAGTTGTTCAGGCCCCATAATAAAACCATCGCCTTGACCGGCCCGGACAAAAACCGGTTCAGCGCCTGCCAACTCAATCATCCCCACATGGGAAGGCCAGGCCGGTGCGGCCAGGACGATTTCATCGCCAGGTCCGGCCATGGTTCTGATAATATCTGCAATCAGTGGCTTGGCCCCGGTTGCAACAATGACTTGTTCCAGCGCGAACCCGAGATTGTTGTCCCGTTCGAATTTTCTCTGTACCGCCTGGCGCACCGCAATGGTGCCATCGGTCGGGGAATATTTGGTGTCCCCCTGTTTTACCGCTTCGATTGCCGCCTGCTTGATGTGTTCAGGGGTGTCAAAATCCGGCTCACCGGTCGAAAAGTCATAGAGTTTTTTGCCCTCGGCCTGCAGACGGGCAACGGTTCCCATCATGCCGGAAATCGCTGATGGTTTAAAACGTTCGAGCAAAGGTGAAAGGGTGGGCATAGCGCTATCCTTGCTGTGTTTTCAAACCGGAAATACTGGTATCGGGACCAAAACTGTCTGGCCCGACGCGCAATTCAATCAGCGTTGCTTTGTTGGAGGAAAGCGCCCGTTCAAAGGCGGGTGCAAACTGTTCGGTTGCTTCAACCACTTCACCATTGGCACCAAATGACCGGGCAAAGGCGGCAAAATCGGGATTAACCAGATCAGTGCCACTGACCCGGTCCGGGTGGCGGGTTTCCTGATGCATGCGGATGGTGCCATAGCTGGAATTGTTGACCACCAGAATGATCGGGTTGACGCCATATTGTACCGCTGTTGCAATCTCCTGACCGTTCATCAAAAAGTCACCGTCACCGGCAAAACTGATCACGATGCGCTCCGGGTGGGCAATTTTTGCAGCCACTGCCGAGGGAACGCTGTAACCCATGGCACCTGAAATCGGAGCCAGGGTCGAAAGCGCTGAGCGGTAGGTGAACATCTTGTTGGGCCAGTCAGCATAATTGCCAGCACCATTTGTAACAATGGCATCGGCGGGAAGTTCAGCCCGCAGATATTCCATGATTTTTCCCATATCAACTGGTCCAGCTTGCGGACCAAGGCTAAGGGCTGCCTGAAAGCCTTGCGCCAGTTTGCCAGTTTGTGACACCCAGGAAGGCTGGGTGATGGTGACACTGGAATTCAAACTTTCAGCGAACAGGTTTGGATCGCTGCAAACCGCCAGATCAGGAGCAAGGACCCGCCCCAGCTCTTCTGGTGAAGGCAGCACATGCACCAGCTTCTGGTCTGGTTTGGGGGCTTTGACCAGGGTGTATTTCCGCACCGTTGCATCGGCCAGCCGCGAACCAATGGCAATGATCAGATCACAGCGCGTGACGTAATCAAGCAATTGCGCAAAGCTGCCGAACCCCAGATTTCCGATGTAACAGGGATGAGTATTGTCAAAGGTGTCCTGACGCCGAAAGCCGGTTGCAACGGGAATGTGGTTGCGCGCTGCAAAGTCGTGAATGGCCTGCCGTCCGCTCTCTTGCCAGTTCGACCCGCCAAGTACAATGAGGGGGCTTTTGGCGCGATCGAGCATTGTTTGCATCTGATCAAAAACATCAACTGGCGGCGCTGATCTGGTTTTAACTGCGCCAGGCAGGTCCAGCACCTCAGCAGCATCGCGCAACATGTCTTCGGGCAAGGCAAGGGCAACCGGTCCGGGACGGCCATTCATGGCAACACTGAAAGCGCGATTGATAAATTCCGGCAGGCGTTCAACCTGATCTACCTGCGCCACCCATTTGGTCATGGGTCCGAGCATTTCCTTGTAGTTGATTTCCTGAAAGGCTTCACGTTCCATCTGGTGTCGCGGCACCTGGCCGATCAACAGCAACATCGGGGTTGAACCCTGAAACGCCGTATGCAATCCGATACTGGCATTTGCCACGCCCGGCCCGCGGGTAACAAAACAAACCCCCACTTTGCCGGTAGCATTGGCGTAACCATCAGCCATATAAGCCGCACCGCCTTCTTGCCGACAGGTGATAAAGGAAATCTTGTTTTGCTGCTGATAAACAGCATCAAGGGCCTCGAGAAAACTCTCTCCGGGCACCCCGAAAATTTTGTCGGTTTTGTTGGCAATCAGGGCATCGATGAGGATTTGGCCACCGGTTCGTTTCTGCATTGATTTTTCCGCTTGATTTAGGTGCTGTTGTTTGAGATTCGGTCATTGTGAGATAAATGGTAGCGCGTTCCGGTGAAAATGTTAAACGCGGTGAGCGACTATTATCGGGTTATCAACGCCAATCTGAGTTGGCTAACCAAATCAGTCAGAATAAAAGTTGCCCGCCGATTTCCCGTACCAGTTTGCGGCGCATGGCCGTACCAAAACTGTCATAATCACGCGCTTCTTCAACAAACGCTGCGGGACCACCAATGACAAAATAAGTGTAATATCTAACCAGCGGTGCGGCCCGGCCGGTAACAGCCAGGCCATTGATAATTATGTTGGATTTTATCGTAATATCACGTTCGATTGACGGGTGCTCATTGACATTGTTTGCACCATCTCCAGCAATGTCAATTGTTCTTCTGGCCGTCAGGAAGGGGGCTGAGCGGACCAGTTTTCGGCTAAAATTTATCGCCCCGCCAATATCAGTCGCACCCCCCTTGTATCGCCGCGTCATAGCCCGGACCTGTTCGGCAAGTTTGATCAGGTCAGTGCGACTGGATACGCGAGTCCATTTAATTTTTACCTCTTGTTCCTGAAAACCTGACCACTGCATAACGCTTATGGCGATGGCGCCAATTTTACCGGACCGAATGGTGTCGCCGACCGTGTCAGAACTGAGCGCCTTTGCAAGGCCCTCAGTCATAAGGTTGTATTCAGTCGAATCAACACTGGCCGAAACATCAAGGGCCAGAAGCAGCACAAGGTCAACATCATCACCTGCTGCATTTGTCTGGTGGCTTGGCGGAACAGTGGTGATGGTCAAGAAAAAAAGCAAAAGGGCAAGTACCAGATGCGGTATTCCTGCCAGGTTTTGCTTTGTCATTTTTCAATCCATTGATTATTTCACGACCAGTACCGGGCACTTTGCCAATGTTTCCACCCGATGAGAAACACCGCCCCGCAAAATACCTTCCATATCTCCCATGCCGCGTGATCCTATGACAATCATGTCAGCTTTAAAAGACTTTGCCCGATCAATGATCGAGCGGGCGATTGGGCCTTCATCGGTTTCGATCTCAACATCTTTCAATCCGGCCTTTCGTGCCTCGCTCAAAGCACCGGCCAACAAATATTGTGCTCCTTTTCGCAGAAGTTCAGGGTCAAAAGTCGTCAGGTGCTCGGCTTTGGCAAAAACCCGCAGGCTTTCGGGTAGTTTGTAAGGTTTTACGACATGGTAAAGCAGTACCTGCGCACCCAATGCTTTGGCAATTTCAGCACCAAATGAAACACTATTCAAAGAGTGTTTTGAACCATCAACCGCTATCAATATTTTTTTAATCATGGTCGGTAATCCTTTTGAAACAGTCAGTGCGGTTTGGCAGCTTTGTCGCCATTGGGGTCAACTTTTTCGAAACCATGCAAAACTTGTTGTGGCGCATTTTCTGCTGCGGTGATTTCTTCCATTGAGCGATGACAGGAAATGAAGTGGTCTGGGTGGGGTTCCTGGGTTGGTGCAATTTCCACGTTGCAGGTTCCATCAATAGCGATTGGACAGCGATTGTAGAACGGGCAACCGGTATCGGTAATTTCCACACCGCGCGCGATACCGACGGCCATTTCACGTTTTTGCATGGTTTCTTCCAGCCAGCCGACCCGCAGTTCCGGCACCGATGAAATCAACAATCGGGTATAGGGGTGATAGGGCGGCGCAAGCACGTGATCAACCGGCCCCTGTTCGACAATCCGCCCGGCATAAAGAACAACGATTTCATCGGCAAACGAACCAACAGTCGAAAGGTCGTGGGAAATAAACACGAAAGACACGCCAGTTTTGTCGCGCAGTTTTTTAAGCAGTTTGATGACGTTTGAGCTGACAATTGAATCAAGCGCTGACGTTACCTCATCACACAGCATAACTTCCGGGTTGGCAGCCAGTGCCCGTGCCATGTTGATACGCTGTTTTTGCCCGCCGGAAAGTTCAGAGGGATAACGGTTTTCAAACTCCACCGGCAACTCAACCAAACGTAAAAGCTCAGCGACTTTTTCGCGTCGCTCTTTGCCTTTCAAGCCTTGATAAAATTCAATCGGTCGCCCAAGAATATCGCTGATGATTTGCCGCGGGTTGAGGGCTGTATCGGCCATCTGATAAACAAATTGCAGTTTTTGCAATTCTTCTTTTGAGCGGTGTTTGAGGTCCGCTTCCAGCTTTTTGCCATCCAGATAGACTTCACCCTTGGCCGCTGGCAGCAATCCGGCGATAACCCGTGCCAGGGTAGACTTTCCGCAACCAGATTCACCGATCACTCCAACCACGTGGCTGTTTTTGATTTTCAAATTAATATCGCGCAAAACCGTAATCGCCGGTTTGCCATTGACGATACCACCGTAACCGGCAGTCATTTTCTTGACTTCGACATTGGGCACATCGCGATCATGTTGATCATCCCAGTCATCACCCATACCAGCTTTTGGCGTTGGTTTGACCGCCGCCATCAGTCGCTTGGTGTAGGGATGTTTGGGGTTGTTGATGATCTGCTCTGTCGGTCCCTGTTCCTGGATCTCACCTGAATAAAGCACGACAATGTGGTCGGCAACCTGCGCCACAACTGCCAAGTCGTGGGTCACATAAATAGCTGCAGAGCCTTCTTCCTGAATAACCTTTTTGAATGCTTTCAACACCTCAATTTGTGTTGTTACGTCAAGGGCTGTTGTTGGTTCATCAAGCACCAGTAGATCGGGCCGGGATACCAACGCCATTGCCGCCATCAGGCGCTGCAACTGACCTCCGGAAACCTGGTGCGGATAACGTCGCCCGAGCCGGTCAGGGTCGGGAAGTTCCAGTGCCCGGTATAAGTCTACGGCCCGCCTGTTTGCTTCTTCCTGTGTTAGAGTGCCGTGCAGAACCGCTGCTTCTGTCACCTGCTCACCAATGGTGATCGCTGGGTTAAAAGTTGCTGCCGCGCTTTGGGCCAGATAGGCTACTTTGTTACCGCGAATGGCCCGCTGTTCCTGCGGCTCCATGGCCAGCACGTCTTTGCCATGCAGGCGCACCTCGCCGCCGGGGAAATGCAAACCCGGTCGACAATAGGCCATGGTTGCCATTGATATGGTCGACTTGCCAGAACCGGACTCGCCAATCAAAGCGACAACCTGGCCGGCCTTGACTTTAAAACTTACCCCTTTGACGATTTGAACGGGTGTTCCATCTTCTTTGCGGAATGCAATTTGCAAATTGTCGATTTCAAAAAGTTCAGCCATTTTGCAATTCCCTTAAATCATTTTCTTGGCAAGATCGCCACCGGACTTGGCCGAGATGTCATCAACAATCAGGTTGACGGCGATGGTGAAAGAGGCAATGGCAAGCGCTGGCCAGATTGGTGCCAGAACACCCCAGCCTTCGGCATAGGACATTGCGCCCAGACTGCTGCGCACCATTGATCCCCAGTCTGCATTGGGTGGCTGAATGCCAAGCCCCAAAAAGCTAAGAGACGAAATGAACAACACCACAAAGACCAGACGCAAGCCAAAGTCTGTGGCCAGGGGCATCGCAGCGTTAGGCAACACCTCTCTAAAGATAATCCACCAGATAGTTTCACCGCGTGCCTGGGCCGACTCCACATAATCCATCACCATGATTTCCTGGCCATAGGCACGGGCAATCCGGTAGACGCTAGCTGCGTAAATGATTGCAGCCGTACCTATCAGAATTGGTATCGATGTACCAAAAGCCACGACGATCAACAGTCCAAGCATGATGGTCGGCAAAGACAAAACGGCATCATTTATGCGGCTGAGGATCATGTCAATCCAGCCTTTTTTAACAGCAGCAGCTATGCCAGCTGTTACACCAATAAGATAAGCCAGCAATGTTGCAAGAAACGAAATGCCCACAGTCATCCGCGCGCCCCATAAAATCCGTGATAGAATGTCACGTTCGTTCCCGTCAGAACCAAGCCAGTGGACGCCACCGCCATCAATCTCAGCGCCCGGTGGCAAATACGAGTCCATGTCAAGGATTTCCGCCTGATCATAAGGCGCAATAGATGGACCAATGAATACGATGATAATCCAGAAAGCCACGACAATGACACCGAGTTTTCCTGTCCATGTCAGTTTGAGGCGCTTTTTGGGTGGCGCATCAGGTAACTCGTCATAAATAGATGTTTCCTGACCGTTGTCAGTTGTTGGAGCTTGTGTTGTATCTGTCATCGGTCGGGTCCTATTTCGGATTGCGCAGGCGTGGGTTCGCCAAAATGGCAGCAACGTCAGCCAGAATTATTAAAATTACATAGGTGCCACAAAAAATCATTGCAGTGGCCTGAACCAGCGGCAGATCTCGCGTTTGCACCCCGTCAATCATCAGCTTGGCAAGACCTGGAAAGGAGAAGATCGTTTCCACAATCACCACACCGGAAATCAGATAGGCCAGATTCAGCGCGATAACATTGACGATAGGACCAATTGTGTTGAAAAACGCATGCCGAAGAATGATCCGTTTCTTTTTGACACCCTTTAGAATGGCCATTTCAATGTAAGGTGAATTCATTACGTTGAGGATACCAGCACGGGTCATGCGTATCATTTGCGCCGAGACCACTATAACCAACACGATCAAAGGCATGGCGATTCCACGAGCCATTTCCCAAAAAGTGTTTTCAGCCGCGACATTGGCAACCGAAGGCAGCCAGCCCAGTTGCACTGCAAGGATCAAAACAGCAAAGGTCGCGATAAAAAAGTCAGGAACCGAAATCAGCGCCAACGTTCCAAAAGTCAGGGAGCGATCAATCCACGTGCCCGGATACATGGCCGCCATCAACCCTAAGCCAATTGAAATAGGTATAGCAATGATTGCGACGAGGCCTGCCAGGAACATCGTGTTTCCAAATCGTCCCGAAATCAGGTCAGAAATTTGAGCACCACCAGCCTTGGAAACCCCAAGATCACCGGTAACCATATTGGCCAGCCAACTGAAATACTGAATAATCAATGGTTGGTCCAACCCATTGGCAGCACGGTAAGCAGCCAGGGTTTCAGGTGTTGCTGACTGGCCAAGGACAATGGCAGCCACGTCGCCCGGCAATAGTGATGTCATGACAAAAACCAGTACTGAAACCACCCATAGGGTGACCAGACCGATAAGAATACGTTGAATGACCATGCGTTGCATGACTTAAACCTCCCACCTCAAGTTTAAAGGCTATTTTCCCGATACCCCGCTCTTTTGTTGGCGAAGTTTTAATTTTTATTTTACCGGCCTGAGGAAAACTCAGGCCAGTGTTTTTTTTTGTTGTTGTTCGATCTAAGCGTCTGTACGCCAGGCAAACTCAGGCCATTCGTAGCCGCCGAGTGAACCTAGTGGCATACGTCCGATACCTTCAATTTTGTCTGATTTACCATCGACATAATTGCGGTGAGCCGGAATGGTCATGCCGCTTGGACGCATGTTGTCGTCGCCAACAGAAATGAGTTTTTGCATTTCACAATACATTTCATGGCGCTTGCCGGCATCTTTGACGCCACGGCTTTCGACCAGCAATTTACCAAATTTCTCACTTTTCCACTTGGTATCATTCCAGGGGGCATCAGGCCCAAAGGCCAGTGTCATCATGACATTTGCAGTTGGCCGCATGTTCCATGTCACCACATTAAACGGTGTTTTAAGCCATACAGCACCCCAATAGCCATCGTTGGGTACTTTGTTGATTTTCAAATCAAGACCGATTTTCCCCGCTTCACGCTGCATCAGCAGAGCAATGTCGGTGATACCAGGCGCCACTTCTGCAACATCAAGTGATGCTGACGTAACTCCCGATTTTTTCAGGTGAAACTTGGCTTTGTCCAGATCATGGACACGTTGCGGCAGTTCTGAACAATGATCTGCACCATAAGCAATGTTGATTGGGTGATCATTACCCACAGTACCCTGGCCTTTAAGAATTGACTTAACAATTTTCTTGCGGCGCTGAATATACTGCATCGCCAGCACGAAATCCGGGCTATCTCCCGGTGCAACATCAGTTAAAGCACACAGGCCGAAATAGGCACCAGACGCAACGGACCAAACGCCTACGCCGGGAGTGTTCTCAACTTTTCTGATGGCTTTTGGATCAAGACCCTGCATCAGATCAATGTCATTGGACAAAAGGGCGCTCAAACGAGCCACAGGATCGGTAATAGCGGTAATTTCGATCACATCGGCATTGCCACCATCGCGCCAGTAGCCGTTCCAGCGTTCACAAAGTGAACGGACACCTGGATTGAATTCAGTCATTCTGTAAGGGCCGGTACCATTGGCTTTCTGGAACTCGGTGGTGCCATCTTTGATGATTTTGAAGTGCGGTGTACCAAGGATCACCGGCAGGTCCGCATTTGGGCCTGACATTATTGCTTTAACCGTGAACTGGTCGACTTTTTTCCATTCTTTTACATCGGCAACCAATGGCTTGGCTTTTGATGTGGATTTTTCGCCATAGTGACGGCTCATTGAGTAAACCACATCATCAGCTGTCAAATTGCTACCATCGTGGAATTTCACACCTTTGCGCAATTTGAATGTCCACTCGGTGTTGTCCGCATTGGCTGAATATTCTTCAGCAAGTTCAGGGCGAGTGGTCAGGTCATCATTGATCTGACACAGGCTGTTATAAACCGAACGGCCACGTGAATAGTCAATCGTTGATGTGTTCAGCCCCGGGTCAAGCGTGTCAGAGGGTCCGTGGAGGTCACTGGCAAATTTGATTTTGCCACCCTTTTTGGGCACCGCCGCCAAAGCGGTTTTAGCCGAAGATACAATAGCTCCAGCTGCAGCGATTGTTGCCCCGCTGGCCATTAACCATGTCATTACTTCGCGTCTTGTGGCGCCGCGTTTGAGCCCGGCTTCAACAATCTCACGATCAGCCCCTGAAAGGCTGTCAATTGTCGGCAAATTTCTGGATTCTGTCATGTCGTCTTCTCCCTTGGAATTGCTGGATTTTTTTAATTTGAATTATTCCCAATTTGGAGTGTTGCGCTATTGCAGGCAAATTGGAACTGTAATAATACTCATAGTAGATATTATTTGAGGTTATAACATGCTCCGTAGACAGCTTCCCTCCCCAAATTCACTGTTCACTTTTGAAGCGGTGGCAAGGCTTGGCAGTTTTTCAGCAGCTGCAACAGAGCTTAACGTCACCCAACCTGCAGTAAGTCATTCGATAAACACCCTCGAAACCCATCTTGGCTACCCGTTGTTTAAGCGCCATGGTCGCTGGATTGATCTCACCCAGAATGGCGACAAACTGTTTCGGGCAACTTCAACGGCGTTTAAAACGGTCACGGATTCACTGCGTGAGATTGGCCAGCGTGAAGACAATGAGGAAACCGTGTCGATTTCCATGTCTCCGGTTGCTGTCAATTACTGGTTTGTGCCGCGGATGACAGCGTTCAGGGAAAAATTCAAGGGCGTCAGCCTGACTTTCAGGGAATACACCAAAGACACCGAAAGCCTTTTACGTGATGTCGACCTGAACATTCGGCTGTCCAACCCCAGAGATGCCGACATGCATCGTTGGCCCTTTGCCGATGAACGGATCATTGCCCTGTGTTCACCGGAATACCTGGCAACACATGGCGCCCTTGATAAAACAGCGAAAGAAACACCTCACTCTTTTCTGGAATGGCGCGAACAACGCTATGGTCTGGATGAGTTTTTCCATGCCACCGGACTGCCAATGCCGCAAAATGCTTCTTATACCCGGTTTTCTGATTACTCCAGCGTGTTACAGTCAGCCCTGTTGAGTCAGGGAATTGCTTTGGCCTGGGTTACAGAAAGCTCATCTCAGATAATTTCAGGTAAGTTGGTTCCTGCCTGCAGCCAGATTGTCAAAACCGGTCGGCGCTATCATATTTTGTCTTCAAACCTAAATCCCATGCGCCCGGTGGTCGAAGACGTCCGCGACTGGCTGATTAATGAAATGCGTCACGACGAAAAGAAAATAACCGCAACGCTTAAAGCCAACTGGAATTTGTTTTAATCAGGCTTTTTTGGTTTCTCGACTTTGACCGTTTTGATTGCTTTGAGCGACTTTATATAACGGGCAATGGCTTGCCGGTCCTGTTTGGTCAATTTGGCCATGTTGACTTGCACCTCGGCCATGGTGCTGCCAAAAGTATCAAAATCGGGGGTAAAGCCGGATTCCAGGCTGTAAGCAATGTCTGCCTGTGACCAACTGCCAATACCGGTTTTATCCGGCGTCAGGTTGGGGATAAAGCCTTTGCCTTCCGGTGCCGGCCCGCCAGCAAGAAATCGGCTGCGATCCGGGCCGCCAAGAAAGTTCCGCGATGTATGACATTCACTGCAATGAGCAGGTCCCTGAACCAGATAAGCCCCGCGTTTTGTCACATCGTCCATGCCATTGTCATAGACCGCAACCGAATTCTTCATAAACAGCAGCTTCCACAGACCAAGCCCGCGCCGCCAGGAAAATATCAGCGGTAACTCATGGTCTTTAACCTCGGATGAAATCGCTGGAAGGGTGTCCATGAAGGCTTTCAAATCCAGAATGTCCGTCAATTTCATGTTCTGGTAGGAAGCATATGGGAAAGAGGGAAAGTAATGTTTGCCGTCCGGCGAGGTGCCTTTGACCATCGCGGTCACAAAGTCTGCATCACTCCACCCGCCAATGCCGTGTTGAACATCGGGCGAAATGTTGGGTACAAAAAATGAACCAAATGGTGTCTTGAGTTCCTTGCCACCCACCATTTCCAGCAGCTCTTTGCCAACCGCCCCCTTTTTGGCATGACAAGACGCGCAACCACCAGCATAGAACATATAACGGCCGTTTTCGACATCGACGGTGTATTTGGGCAACTCGCTGGCGTCAACCTGCTTGGGTATGGTTAAAAACCAGAATATTGCCAGCCCGGCAAGAGCGCTGCAAAACCCAAAAAGCAACCAGTTTTTTTTAATTTTTGCACTCACTTGTCATTTCCCCCGGTAGGTCGTGTCAATTTTTTTCAGTTACCTGTCCCAAGCATGGCATGATAACACAAAACCAGTCGCCCTCTCTATAGCGGTGGTAAATTTGGCGACAACAATTACTGTCACATTAGCGCCCCAGTTAACGCGCAAAACCAGCCATGCCTCAGAAAAAACCTATGGTTAATCATAGCTTAATCATCGCAATGTACCTGTTGGCCCACTGAAATGCCTGTTGTTGTCTGCCTGTTTGTTGAACCGTTGGAAGTTGCCTTGAAAAACCTGAAAAACCTCCCGGTTCTGACCGCAACTTTCCTGCTGTTGACGTCAGTAGCAGGTGTTGCCGGCAGCCTTGAACCCAAAAACCAAAACGACCTGACCAGCCTTTTTAAGGAAATTACAGCACAGCCGGTGATTGTCGAGCCGACATCACGGGATTTTAATTCCGTCGGTAGATCTGTTGGCAAGGATGTCAAAAACAAAATTGGTCAGATGATTATGGTCGGGTTCCGGGGGACCTCGCCAAAACACAAGGGCGTTCAGGCGGTGATGCGTGAGCTGTCTGAAGGCTCCATCGGTGGTGTAATGCTCATGAAACACAATGTGGTTTCTATTGCCCAGATAGCCCGTTTGACCAAAGCCCTGCGCCGGGCAGCAAAGTCGGGTGGCCGACCGTTGCCGTTGATTTCGGTTGATCAGGAAGGTGGTTTGGTCCAGCGCCTGCGTTTTACCAGGTTTCCATCTGCTTTGCGTATTGCGCGGTCGTCTGAGGCCAGCGCTGCAAGCGTTTACAGTAAAATGGCCTGCGAACTACGTTCAACCGGTATCAATGTTAATTTTGGCCCAGTTGTTGACCTTGACGTTAACGGTAGAAATAACCCAATTATTGGGCGCCTCGGACGCAGTTATGGCAAAAGCCCCAAAACAGTAATCAAATACGCCAGCCAGTTCATCGCCGCCCACAAACGGGTAGGGCTAATGACCGTCGCCAAACATTTCCCCGGCCACGGTTCAAGTCTGACTGATAGCCACAAAGGTTTTACCGCCATTCCCAAATGGTCACGAACCGAGTTGATTCCCTATCAGGTGCTTTCTCGCGGCGGGTCAGGCAAAGCGGTGGAAATGGTCATGGTCGGGCACCTTTACAACAAATTGTGGGGCGCACCAGCCAGCCTGTCCAACAAGGCAGTCTCCAAACTTTTGCGCAATGATGTCAAATTTAAAGGCCTGGTCATTACTGACGACATGGAAATGGGTGCGATCCGCAAAAATTATGGTTGGGCAGAGGCCATCTCATTGGCCGTCAACGCCGGCAACGACATTTTGCTGTACTCGAACACAGCCAGATATCAACCGTTCCTGGGCCGCAAAATTCGTGATCAGATAGCAGCATCACTGTGCACAGGCGGCAACAGGTCCGGTTGCATTGCTCCACGCATAATTCAGGCCGCATTTAACCGCGTGATCAGGTCAAAACGTAATGTTGCCAGGCTGGCAGCCTACAGCAAGCCGCAGCGCTGTGCGCTCTTGGCCCGCAAGTAAGTCGGATCTGGCTACCACCCTTTTGGCAGCCGATAGCCCTCATGGCAGCTTTTACAACTTTGGGCCAGTTGTCCAAAAGCAGCTTTTAAAGCTGCTGGGTCAGAGTTGGCGCCAGCAGCAGCGGCTGCTTTTGCACCCGCGATGCCCCCGGCAAAAATGCGGGCAAAACCGTCAGGCTTTGACCAGATTGTAGCTTTGGCTGTACTGCCTTTTGTTTCTACGCCGTTGTTGAACAACTTTTGCGCCTTGATAAATGAATTCAGAATTCTGTCGCCGTGCCTCTCGACCAGTTCAGCAAAGAATGGTCTTTCGCCCCTGACCACTGCTGCCAGGGCTTTTGTCGACTCGCTAACCGCTTTCATCGCTGCCTGTCGGTCTTCAATAGGCCCGGCATATGCCATCGGTACGGGGGCCAGTTGAACGGCAAGGATTGCCGCAGATACAAAGCCAAATCTGACAAATTTTTTCATTCTTCCTCCAAGTTTATTTTGCGCCCAATTGTCATTGTATCGCTATCAAGCCCTGCCCAACGGGTCAAATTAATACATTGTAAGGTCTCTTGCGGTTCCAGGTAGGCGTTTCAGATCATGTTTCTGGACCGTTAGCAGATGCTGCCGCCCAGAATGGTGATATTTGCGAGGCTATGCACAAGTGACAAAATGTAAGAATGTTTACAACTGCAAATTTGATCTCTATTATGCAGGTTTGATTGAGGATTTCCTTGTGGAGGCAAGTCATGGCCGGGGCTACCCTGAATGGCTCAAATATATCATCACGACAGGAGCAGATCATTGCCCTGGTGCGCGAACGCGGCTTTGCCACTCTGGAAACCATGGCGGAAAAGTTTGGCGTATCACAGCAGACCGTTCGCCGTGATGTTATTCATTTGAGCAAAGCCAACCTTTTGCAACGTCACTATGGTGGTGCCGGGCTTCCACCGGGCATCAACAATTTATCATACACCAATCGACAGGTAAAAAACGCTGACGAAAAGCTGCTGATCGGCGAGGCGGTCGCAAGCTATATACCAGATGGGGCGTCGCTATTTATCGATATTGGTACCACGACTGAAGCAGTGGCCAAAGCTCTTTTAGATCATAAAGACCTGAAAATAATCACTAATCACATCCGTATTGTTTCAATTTTGTGTGAAAATACCAGTTTTGAAATAATCCTGTCCGGCGGCCTGGTGCGCAACCGTGATTGGGCTGTTACGGGAGAGTCGACAACTGAATTTTTGCGTGAGTTCCGGGTTGGTTATGGCATTTTCGGGGCCGGCGCTCTCACTGATGATGGCCAGCTTCTTGATTATGACTATCGTGATGCGCAAACCTCGCGGGTTGCCCGTGAAATTTCCCGTTGCAAAATTGTTGTTATTGATCATTCCAAATTTAATGCTGATGCGATGATGCCGTTTGCCAATGTTGCTGAAATCGACAGACTATACACCAGTCAGACTCCGCCAGTCCCTATCGTCAATTCAATCAAGAAAGCCGGAACCCAATTGGTGGTCGTAACAGACTCATAGGTAAAGCGCCGCATTTTACGTCCGTGTCGTATGATTATCCATAAAATGTAATAGTTTTTACATTTTGTAATTCATTTGACAATCAATGTAAGCTTTCGTACGTTCTTATGGTGTGAATTATTCTGAGAAGGCGTAAAGGTCATGCCTGCTATCGAACTAAGCAGTATCGTCAAGAGGTGGGGCGATACCATAGCTGTGGACGATGTTTCGTTCGGTATTGACGATGGCACCTTTGTGGTTTTGCTTGGCCCTTCTGGTTGTGGCAAGTCAACCACCTTGCGTATGATTGCAGGGTTGGAAGAGGTCACCTCGGGCAACCTCAAGCTAGCCAACAAGGATATGACATCGGCATCACCGGCTGAGCGAAATATCTCGATGGTTTTCCAGTCTTATGCATTGTTTCCGCACCTGTCGGTCAGGGAGAATATTTTGTTTGGCCTCAAGGTGCGAAAGGTGGTGGCCTCAGAGCAACGCCAGCGTCTGGATGATGTGGCCGAACTTGTAGGGCTGGATGAGTTGTTGGACCGAAAACCGTCGCAATTGTCGGGCGGCCAACGCCAGCGGGTGGCGCTGGCCCGGGCGATTATCGCCGAGAATAAAATCTGCCTGATGGATGAGCCGCTGTCCAATCTTGATGCCAAGCTTCGCCAGGACATGCGGATAGAAATCCGGGCCCTGCAGGAACGTCTGAAAATGACGGTTGTTTATGTCACCCATGACCAGGCCGAAGCCATGAGCATGGCCGACAAGGTGATTTTAATGCGCGAGGGTCGTATTGAGCAGGAAGGATCGCCCGATGAACTATACAATAAACCGGCATCGACCTTTGTTGCAGCATTTATCGGCACCCCGCCAATGAGTCTGCTTGAAACGATAAAATCAAAAAACGGCCTGACCATAAAAGGCCAGGACCACACGCCAGTGATTGGTTCGACTGTTGAAAAAGTTCTGATGGGTATTCGCCCGGAACATATAGAAATAGCTGAAAGCTCAGGCCGCCACGGCATCAATGTTAATTTGCTGGCTGCCGATTATCAGGGTGCCGATACGATCGTTACGGCACGGATTGGCGATCAAAAAATTCTGGTTCGCACGCCCGGTCGGGTTGCTGTCAAGGAAAACTCACAAGCCCGGCTGCATTGGAAAAAAGAAAACGTTCACATTTTTAACGCAGCAACTGGATTGCGAAATGACCAGATTGAAGCCCTTAGCGTATAGGGCTTTACTGACTACCGCGACGGGTTGTGGCTGCCGCGGAAATAAGAGGAAAGACCAAAATTCGACCCTCTTAACGAGTACGCAAAGTACCTAAAACAGGAGAGAGAAACATGAACATGAATTTCAAAAAAACCGCTTTAAGTCTGGCAGTGGCCACGACGCTGGGTTTTTCAATGACCTCGGCGGCAAAAGCGGTCGAGCTGACGATGTATTATCCCGTTGCTGTTGGCGGACCGTTGACCAAAATTGTCGATGGTATGGTTGCTGACTTTGAAAAACAAAACCCAGATATCAATGTTAAAGCTATCTATGCGGGCAACTACAATGACGTCCGGATCAAATCTTTGGCTGCTTTGAAAAGTGGAAAACCGGCTCAGACGGCCGTGATGTTTTCCATTGATATTTATGAGTTGATAGAGCAGGGCGCAATTGTCGCCTTTGACGATGTGGTGGAAACTGACGAGGAAAAAGCCTGGCTGAAAAGCTTTTTTCCGGCCCTGATGGAGAATGGCAAAACCCAGGGTAAAACCTGGGGCATTCCTTTCCAGCGCTCCACCATTGTCATGTATTACAACAAGGATGCCTTCAAGGCTGCTGGACTTGACCCCTCAAAACCACCCGCAACATGGGATGATTTTGTTTCCATGGGGCAAAAGCTGACTAAAAAATCTGGCAGCAATGTTGACCAGTGGGGTGCAATGATCCCGTCCACAGGCTATCCCTACTGGATGTTTGGCGCCCTGACCATGCAGAACGATCAAACCCTGATGAATGGTGACGGCAATAAAACCAATTTCGATGCCCCTGCAACCATTGAGGCGTTGCAGTTCTGGAAAGATCTTGGCAGCAAATATAACATGATGCCCTCAGGCACCATTGAATGGGGGACGCTTCGGCAAAACTTCCTGGAAGGGAAAACTGCCATGATGTGGCACTCCACCGGCAATCTGACTGTCGTAAAAAAGAAAGCCAAATTTGATTTTGGTGTCGCCATGCTGCCGGCCAAAAAGCGCCGCGGCACACCGACCGGTGGCGGTAATTTCTATATTTTCAAGAAAAGTTCCCCGGAAGAACGCAAGGCTTCCATGAAGCTTATCCGCTTTCTCACCAGCCCGGAACGGACCGCGGAATGGAGCATGAAAACCGGCTATCTGGCAACCAGCCCGGCAGCTTATGCCCAGCCAAAACTGACCCAGTATGTCAAAGACTTTCCACCGGCTGCTGTAGCGCGTGATCAGTTGAAATTTGCCACTGCCGAACTTTCAACCTATCAGACCGGTCGTGTTCGCAAATTGCTGGATGATGCCATTCAGTCGGTCCTGACCGATGCAAAAACACCGGCACAAGCGCTCGGTGCAGCCCAAGAAAAAGCCGACCGACTGTTGAAACGTTACCGGTAAGTAGCTCCCCCTCGCACCCCGGAATGATATTTATGATCATTCCGGGGTGTCATTTAAGGTAATTGGTGCGCAAGCGATGAACACGTCTTCCCGGTCCCAAATTTATGGTTGGTTGCTGTTAATGCCGGCGGCGGTATTCCTCATTGCTTTCACCTATTATCCGACTGTTGCAACGCTGGCCAAAAGCTTTTTTTCCCAGGGTACAGCCCTCAGGCCATCCCAGTTTGTCGGCCTGGAAAATTACCAGACAATGATCGAAGATGAAGTTTTCTGGAAGGTCGTTGGCAACAATGCCATTTATGCCGCTGTTACCATTCCGGTTTCCATTGCTCTTGCCCTGCTGATGGCGATCTGGGTAAACGGTCGCTTGCCGATGAAATCGCTGGTTCGCATGAGCTACTTTACCCCGACGATTTTGCCAATGATTGCCGTTGCCAATATCTGGTTGTTTTTTTACACCCCGGATATCGGTTTGCTGGATCAGGCTTTGCGCAGCGTTGGCCTGAGTGGCAACAATTGGCTTGGCGATCCCGATACGGTTCTGGCGTGCATTATCGTCATAACTATCTGGAAAGAAGCTGGGTTTTTTATGATTTTTTATCTGGCGGCCCTGCAATCCCTACCGCCGGAACTGGAAGAAGCGGCAAAGCTGGAGGGGGCAGGGCGATGGTACTATTTCCGCCGTGTGATGTTCCCGTTGCTGATGCCAACCACCTTGTTTGTCCTTATCAACGCGGTAATAAACTCCTTCAAGCTGGTCGATCATCTGTTCATTCTCACCAAGGGAGGGCCGGACAATGCCAGTTCGCTATTGCTTTATTATATTTACGAAGTTGCCTTCAGTTTTCTTGATCAGGCCTATGCATCAACCTTGACGGTCATCCTTTTAGGTGTCCTGGCTGCTGTTGCCATAGCTCAATTTGTTTTCATCGACAAAAAGGTTCACTATCAATGAGCGGCTTGAACAAAAAAAGCGGTATTGCTGTCGGGCTGGAAAATGCGGCTGCCTGGCTTTTGGCCTTTCTGTGGATGTTGCCGTTGCTCTATGCTTTTTGGGCAGCCTTTCATCCCTCAGAGTATGCAACGCGGTTTGAACTCTTTGCACCCTTGACTCTCGATAATTTTCGGGAAGCCTGGTCGCAGGCCCCCTTTGCCCGTTATTTCCTCAACACCTTTATTCTGGTAACCATCATTTTGGCGGCGCAATTCATCTTGTGCACGCTGGCGGCCTATGCCTTTGCCCGGTTCGAGTTCCGCGGCAAGTCAATCGCCTTTGCCCTGATGTTATTGCAATTGATGATTATGCCTGAAGTGCTGATCGTTGAAAATTACAACACCATGAGCAAGCTGGGAGCTATTGACACCATAGTCGGTATCGGTTTGCCATATATGGCCAGCGCCTTTGGCATATTTTTGCTGCGCCAGACTTTTAAAACCATCCCTAAAGACCTCGAAGACGCTGCAAAAATTGAAGGCTGTTCGCAATTGCAGGTCCTGTGGAAAGTTTACATCCCATTGGCAAAGCCCACCTATGTCGCTTTCGGACTGGTTTCTGTCAGTTATCACTGGAACAATTTTCTTTGGCCGCTGGTGGTTACCAACTCCGTTACCACCCGGCCACTGACTGTCGGTCTGGCAATATTCGGCGCGCCGGAATCGGGCGTCGACTGGTCGATTATTACCGCCGGTACGTTGATTTCGGTCGCGCCGCTACTCGTCGCCTTTATGCTGTTCCAGCGTCAATTTGTTCAATCTTTCATGCATGCAGGTATCAAGTGATCAATATTGTCAGTTGGAATATTCAATGTGGGCGTGGCACGGACGGTCAGATAGACTTTGCCCGCATCGCTCACGATATCAAAAAATTTGGCGACGTGGATGTTATTTGCCTGCAAGAAGTGGCCCGCTATGATCCAGAACTTGATGATGGCGAAGGTGCCGACCAAATGGCGTTGTTGTCAGTGTTCTTTCCCGAGTATGAAAGTTTTTTTGGTCCCGCTTTGAGCCGCCGCCGAAAGGGCGATGAGCACCGCAGACAGTTTGGCAATATGATCTTGTCAAAAGTTCCGGTTTTACAGATGTTCAACCATCTTCTACCGCAACCGGTACCACCTGTTGCTTGTAAAAACATGATACGCCAGGCTCTGGAAATAGTCGTGGTAACGCAAACCGGTCCTTTGCGCATTACCACCTCCCATTTGGAATATCACAGCGAATTTCAACGCCTGGCCCAGGCCGAACGTCTTTGCGAAATCCAGAATGAATGTGCCCGCAGTGACGCTGCTGCAAATGTTTCCCCGCCGTCTGGTCCTTATGCCAAGGTCCCCCGGCCGATAAATGGTGTGATGTGTGGTGATTTCAATTCTTTGCCCGATGATCCGGTGTATGGCTTTTTAACCGATATTAAAAAGCAACCGGCCGGATTTCTTGATGCCTGGTTATTGGCTCACCCTGATACGCCGCATGCACCCACCTGTGGCGTTTTCGACCGCCAGCAATGGCCAGAAGGTGCCCACTGTCGCGATTTTTTCTTTCTTACAAAAGGGTTGGAAACAGCCGTCATAACCTGCGCGGTCAATCAGCAAACTGCAGCATCAGATCATCAACCAATTCTGTTAACACTGGCTTGCTAATAACAAATGTTGACCGAGTTTAAATTCAGAGAAGAATATGCGCCCAATTTCCCAATTCCCAGAAAAAACCGCAGTAAATATTACCACGGTTTTTGCCGATATAGACGATACCCTCACCATTGATGGACGATTGCCGGCGGCTGCCTATCAGGTTCTTGAAGACCTGTTTGAAGCTGGATTTAATGTTGCGCCAATAACCGGCAGACCGGCAGGTTGGTGTGATATGATTGCCCGGTTCTGGCCGGTCAGTGGAGTTGTTGGCGAAAACGGGGCTTTCTATTTTGCCTATGATGGCAAGGCAAAAAAAATGCAACGGGAATATTTTGCCCCGGAAGCAGTGCGCCTGGCCAATCAGCAAAAGCTGAATACTATCAAGGAACGCGTTCTCCTCGAAGTGCCCGGCTGTGCGGTTTCGGCTGATCAGGCCTATCGGGATGTGGATATGGCCATAGATTTTCGCGAAGACGTCGAACCGCTGGACCACCGGGCGGTGCAGAAAATAAAACAAATTTTCGAAGAAGAAGGAGCCGTTGCCAAAATTTCATCAATCCATGTCAATTGTTGGTTTGGTGATTTCGACAAACTATCCATGTCCCGGCAATTTGCCCGCCAGGTTCTGGGCTTTGACCTGGACCGGGAAAAGAACAAGGTCATTTTTTGCGGTGACAGTCCCAATGACGCCCCGATGTTCGGTTTTTTTCCAAACTCCTGTGGCGTTGCCAACGTGCTGGATTTCAAGGACCAGCTGGAAGCAGAGCCAGCCTGGATTACCATCGGCAAAGGCGGAAAAGGATTTGTAGAAGTGGCCAGCATGTTGTTGCAGGCAAAAAACTGTTAGACAGCAAGCCCCGTAAAAGGCGTATTCAAGGCAGTCTGATGTTAATGATCAATATCGGCATTACCTCAACGGCCCTGATGTTTCTGACCGGAATTTTGTTCCGTTGCACAGGATCAACCCAACTCTCGGCCTTTGGTGGTTTGGCCCGCCATGTGCCAAAGCTAGCCTTTTTCTTTTTCGCCATCGGGCTGGCAACTATTGGCACCCCGGGACTAGCGGTTTTTACGGCGGGTTCGCTGTGATGTGGGGCGCATTTGAAGCAAACTGGGCGTTGGCAGCCGTTGCAGTAACTGGCGTGGTGCTCAGTGCTGGCTATTTGTTGTGGTATTATGAGCGAGCGCAGTCGGTCTGTTTCAGCAGCTGTTGAACCACCTGCAACAGCGCCTGTAACAGACCCAGCAGAAGAAAATACGACACCGACCCCACCAGCTTCAGACTAAACATATCTGGTAGTGGTGTATTCAATTTTTAAGTAAAATGAAACTCCAGCCTCAAATTCAAGGGATACTTTGTGCATCTCAGTCAGTAAATAATTTTGTCGCTTCTGTTGTCTTTTTCGGCTTTAACAGGGGCTGCGCCCATTTGTTTGAGCATTTCGGGGCTGAGCATTCGCGCCACACTCTTGAGGAACCCACCCCATGATCTCAATTTTGCTTCTCGGGTTTTTATTGGGCATGCGTCATGCCATCGAAGCTGATCATATTGCAGCTGTTGCCTCGTTAACATCTACGACCAATTCCATTCGCAACGGCATCCAGCAGGGTATGGCATGGGGGCTGGGCCATACCCTAACGTTGTTTCTTTTCGGATCGATCGTTTTGTTCGTTGCAAACATTGTTCCCGAACAGGTTGTCAGCAAAATTGAACTGGCGGTCGGTGTGATGTTGATAATTTTGGGAGGGGATGTTTTAAGGCGTGTCATCGCCGAACGGATTCATTTTCATACTCATACCCACAATCAACCTGAAGGAAACACCAGCACCCACTTTCATGCGCACTCGCACAAGGGTGAAAGGAAATGGCAACACAATGCAGCACATCACCAGCATGTCCACACGCAAGGATTCCCCGTTCGCGCTTTGCTGGTTGGTTTGATGCACGGCATGGCCGGTTCCGCAGCTCTTATCCTCTTGACCTTAAAAACCCTCAATTCACCATGGCTAGGCCTTGTTTACATTGCAATCTTCGGCATTGGATCCATAGCAGGCATGGGCTTGTTCTCGCTGGTAATTTCGGTGCCATTAAGAGCCGCACGCCGCATGACATGGCTATACAATGGTCTGCAGGCTTTCATTGGATTTTTTACTATTGGGTTAGGCAGTTATACTATTTTCCAGTCATTGTAGGTTTTTGAGGTTTCGGTGCCCAGACGGCTTCTCGGCTGGAATCGCTGAACGAGGCTTGTCTGCTATCTTGCTGGCGCCTGTCACAGTTCGACAGTCCATTCATCGGCTAAAGATTTGACACAGAAGGTGCTTGAGGCATATTTACCTGTGGGTCGGACTTGGGCTCACCATGTTCCTTTTTTCGTTTTGACTATTGTGCCAATAACTGGTTCCGTGCAGTTTCGTTCCCTGTTTAACCTTCTGAATAATAACGCAAGCAATTGAAAAATAAACAAAAAATATTCGCCGTCGCCCCGATGATGGACTGGACCGACCGTCATTGCCGGTATTTCCATCGGCTGTTGACCCGCAAGGCGGTGCTTTATACCGAGATGGTGACCAGTGGGGCGGTGGTGTTTGGTGATCGTCAGCACTTGATTGGATTTGATCAAAGTGAGCATCCGGTTGTTCTGCAACTGGGTGGCAGCAATCCAACGGAATTGGCTCAGGCTTGCCGCATTGCGCGTGATTTTGGTTACGACCAGATCAACCTGAATGTCGGCTGCCCGTCGGACCGGGTCAAATCGGGCAACTTTGGTGCCGCCCTGATGGCTGATCCTGAGCTTGTCGGGCAATGTATTTCAGCCATGAACAAGGCGGTTGATATACCTGTTACAGTTAAATGCCGAATTGGCATTGATGATCAGGATGAAGACCGCGACCTTGATCGTTTTGTTGAAATTGTTGCCGATGCGGGTTGTACCACCTTTATCGTCCATGCCCGAAAAGCCTGGCTGAAAGGCCTGTCGCCAAAGGAAAACCGCGATATACCGCCGCTCAATTATCAGCGGGTTTATCGCTTGAAAGAAAAACGCCCGGAACTGGAAATCCATATCAATGGCGGCATCAACACTCTGGCCGAGGCAAAACAACATCTGCAATTTGTCGATGGTGTCATGATGGGGCGGGCGGCATATCACCAGCCGTTTTTGCTGGCTGACGTTGATGCTGATATTTTTGGCCAGATATCTGTTGATACGGATCGCACCCAATTTATTCAATTCCTGAAACCCTATATTGATCGACAATTGGCCAGTGGCGTTCGTCTCCCACAGATTTCCAGGCATGTCCTTGGCCTGTTTCATGCCCGCCCCGGAGCCCGGCTTTGGCGGCGGTATTTGGCCGAAAATGCCCATTTGCCCGGTGCTGATTTTACCACCCTGGCCCAAGCGCTCAAACTGGTTTCGCAATAAATCACAATTGATAATCGTTCGCAGTTGCATTTTCTGTTGCATGCATTATGATGATCCTAGTTTTGAATAATTCTAAAGTAGATGACAGGCGCAATGGACTTGAGTAGATGACAGGCGCAATGGACTTGCCGGGTAAAATTTTAGAGGGTTTGCAGGCATGAATGAAACCCCGGTTGCCAAACCAAAAGACTATGACGGCTTTCACTCGCCGCTCGAAACACCGTCGCTGGTGGAATCTTATCGCTCTATTCCGGTGCCCACCGGCGGGCGCTTTTTTCGTCGCCTGACGGCTTTTATCGGCCCCGGATTGCTGGTCTCGGTCGGCTATATGGATCCGGGCAACTGGGCGACCTCCATTGCCGGTGGTTCAGAATTTGGCTACACGCTGCTGGCCGCTGTGCTGGTCTCATCAATGATGGCGATTTTGTTACAGGCTCTTTGTGCCCGTTTTGCCATTGCAACCGGTCGTGACCTGGCCCAGGGTTGCCGTGATAATTATTCCAAGCCGGTATCATTCATTTTGTGGGTTTTGGCTGAACTGGCGATTATCGCTACTGACCTTGCCGAGGTGATCGGCACGGCCATCGGCTTGAAACTGTTGTTTGGCTTGCCGCTGATCTGGGGGGTGGTGATCACCGCCCTTGATGTATTTTTGATTTTGTATTTACAGTCGAAAGGCTTTCGCTGGATAGAAGCCTTTGTCGCCACCATGATTTTGGTGATTGCGGTTTGTTTTGCCGGCCAGCTGATTTTGGCCCAGCCTGATATGGCGGCGGTTTTTGCCGGGTTTTTGCCGACCCCGGAAATTGTCACCGATGATCGCATGTTGTATCTGGCGCTGGGCATTCTGGGTGCCACGGTGATGCCGCACAATCTCTACCTGCACACCGGTATCGTGCAAACCAGAGCCTACAATCTTGATAAGGCCGGCAAAAAAGACGCCATTAAACTTGCCACCATTGATTCAACCGTTGCTTTGGGTTTTGCCCTGTTCATCAACGCTTCAATCCTGATTTTGGCCGCTGCGGCATTTTATGATAACGGGCAGGGAGTGATTGAGGATCTCAGCGAAGCCCATGCCCTGCTTGCCCCGTTGCTTGGTACAGCGATTGCGCCCATTTTGTTTGCCGTTGCATTGCTGGCCTCAGGCCTGTCGTCAACTGTCACGGCCACATTGGCCGGCCAGATCGTCATGGAAGGCTTTTTGCGGCTGAAAATCCCCCTGGCCGCCCGGCGACTGATCACCCGCGGCACTGCCATTGTGCCCGCTGTTGCGATGATTATCATCTTCGGTGAAAAGGGCGCGGGCGATTTGCTGGTTCTGAGTCAGGTGGTCCTTTCCCTGCAACTGCCCTTTGCGGTTGTTCCCCTGATTTTGCTGTCGGCTGACAAATCCAAGATGGGCGAGTTAAAGCCACCGAAATGGGTGCTGGCGCTCGCCATCCTGATTGCCATGGTGGTCATCGCCCTCAACACCAAGCTGGTATATGATTTTGTTAGCGGTTCGGTTTAACCAATAAATCCGCCTGACTGCCGGTTCCACAGATCTGCATACAGTCCACCGCGCTCAATCAGTTCGTCATGGCTGCCCTCTTCAATAATCCGGCCCTGATCAAGCACCACCAATCTGTCCAGCGCTGATATGGTTGAAAGCCGGTGGGCGATGGCGATGACGGTTTTACCCTTCATCAACTCAAGCAGGTTTTCCTGTATGGCCGCCTCGACCTCTGAATCAAGAGCAGAGGTCGCTTCATCCATAATCAAAATCGGGGCATCTTTTAAAAACACCCGGGCAATGGCGATACGCTGGCGCTGGCCGCCTGAGAGTTTGACCCCGCGTTCACCCACATGGGCATCATAGCCGGTGCGCCCTTTGGCGTCCTCCAGATCGAGAATAAACTCATGGGCGCTGGCCCGTTTGGCCGCTGCAATCACCTGCTCGCGGGTTGCCTGGCCAATGCCATAGGCGATGTTGTCGGCCACCGAGCGATGCAGTAGGGAAGTGTCCTGCGTTACCACCCCGACCTGCGAGCGCAAACTGTCCTGGGTCACATCAGCAATGTTTTGCCCATCGATGCGCACGCTGCCGCTTTCAAGGTCATACAAACGCAACAGCACATTCATCAACGTGGTTTTTCCGGCACCCGAGCGTCCAACCACCCCGACCTTTTCACCCGGCGTTATGGTCAGCGACAGATCATCAATGACGCCGCTTTCCTTGCCATAGTGAAATTTCATCTGTTCGATGGAGATCGCCCCCTTGCTGACCACAAGAGTTTTTGCATCGGGCTTGTCGCGCACTTTGGCCGATTGGGCAATGGTGTCCATGGCATCGCGCACCATGCCGATATGCTCAAACATCGACGACAATTCCCACATGATCCAGTGCGACATGCCGTTAAGCCGCAACACCAGCGCGGCTCCGACAGCAACGGCACCAACTGAGCTGGCTCCGCCTATCCAGGACCATATGCCAATTGCCCCGACTCCGGTCAGCAACAGCGAGTTGATGATGTTCAGCCACAGGTTCAGCATGGTGGCATAGCGCATTTGCGGATGTACGGTTTTAAGGAAACCCTCCATGGCATCCTTGGCATAGGTAGTTTCGCGGCCCGCATGGGCAAACAGTTTGACCGTCATGATATTGGTATAACTGTCAACAATCCGCCCGGTCATCAGCGATCGGGCATCGGCCTGGCGTTTGGAAATATCGGCCATGCGTGGCAGATAATAACGCAAGACCAGCATGTAAGCGCCCAGCCAGATGACAAAGGGGATGGCCATCATGACGTCGAAAGTGGCGACCAGTATCATGCCGCCGAAAAAGTACACCACCACATAAACCATTACATCAAGGATTTTCAGCACCGCCTCGCGCACTCCAAGCGAGGCCTGCATGACCTTGGTGGCGATCCGCCCGGCAAATTCATCCTGATAAAACTCAAAGCTTTGGTTGAGCAGATAGCGATGGGCCTGCCAGCGGATAATCATCGGGTAGTTGCCGAAAATCGTTTGATGCAGCACGGTGGAATGAAACAGCGTAAGAACCGGCAGGGCGATCAAAATGATAAACCCCATCCAGATCAGCGTTGCGGCCTCATCCTGCAAAAAGGTCGCCCGGTCAGCAGTTGAAAGCCAGTCAACCACATTGCCCATAAATCCAAACAGCAACACTTCAAGCCCGGAAATAAATGCCACCAGCACCGAAACCGCTAACAGGTAAGGCCAGACCCCACTGGTAAAATACCAGCAAAACGCCAACAAGCCGTTCGGCGGCTGCACCGGCTCTGCAACAGGAAACGGTTCGATGCGGGTTTCGAAAAATTTAAACATGGCTGATGCCTTTCAAAAAGGGCATCAAGACAGCCAGTTCGTTGCAGTAGTTACGTTTGTGGTAAGTGCCCATAAGAAGATAAATCCGTTGTTCGGCCCATGGCCGTGATAATGACGTGACGTGTTGTGATCGGTCGATAGCAAATGTCAGTCATCGGATTTCTTCACTTTTGTTGATGGGTTACGTTCAATAGCGAACCATGCCGAAATAGTCTGCCCTCGATGAAACATCAACCCCTTAATGTCACAAATGTCGCACTTGTGATTTTGTTGCAACAGTGGGGTATTTTACCCGTGCTTGATTCCCCAATCGCGAATGGCCATCAGGGTCGGGGCAAGTTCGCGGCCTTTTTTGGTCAGTAGATATTCGGCTCTTGGCGGGTGCTGCTGGTAAATGCGACGCTCGATGATCCCGGCGGTCTCGAGCATCTTCAGGCGATCAGACAGGGTGTTTGGCGATATCCCTTCCAGCGAATCAAGAAAGTCCTGATAGCGCCGTGTGTCGCTCATGAACAAGTCACGCAGGATGACAATGGTCCAGCGCGTGCCGATCAGGGCGGCCGTGCGGGCTACCGGGCAGTTATCGTAATCAGTTTTTTTCATCGGCACGTCGGTGGTTTTTCTATTGCAATTGTCACTATAATAAATATAGTCACTTCGTTAACAGGAGAGATTAAAATGATTATTACCCCGGTGTATGCCGCTCTGGCAACGCTATTGTTCGTGTTTTTAAGTTTCCGTGTCATTGGCATGCGCCGAGGCGAAAAAATCAGTCTCGGCGATGGCAGTAATAAAGAAATGGGCAAGCGTATCAGGGTGCATGGAAATTTTGCCGAATATGCACCCCTGGCCCTGTTGCTGCTGCTGATGGCTGAAATGCAGGATGCTTCCACCTGGAGCCTGCATCTGATTGGTGTCACAATTCTGACCGGCCGCATTCTGCACGCCTATGCCATCAGCCAAACCCCACAGGTAATGAACCTGCGCATCGCTGGCATGGTGCTGACATTTGTGTCGCTGATATCGGGGGCTTTGGCGAATTTGGCAGTGGTGTTGTTTTAGCTGGTTTGTTTCTCTCACGGCTATTCCTCCCTGACACTTCGTGTCCGGTCGGGCCTGCGAGGGCGCGGCGCGATTGCGCGCCGGGGCCGCAATGGCCCAGTCCTCGCTGTGCTCGTTCGCTGCGGCTCCGCAGGTAGCTCAAAATCCGCAGCGGACGAGCGGACACTTAGTGTCAGCGAGGACTAAGCGCGACTGCGCTTCGGCCGGTCAGGCCGCCCCCGCGGAGCATTTTGCACAGCAAAATTTGCGTGAGAGAAATCAAGCATTCCCGATCGCTATTCCCACTACAAACACAATAAATCCGCCAACGGCAATCTGAAACGCTGCGCGCAAAAATGGGGTGTCCATGTATTTGTAGCGGATCCATGAGATCAGCCACAGTTCGAAAAACACAATGATAATGGCCAATATGGTGGCAGTCCAAAAATCGGTCAGCAGATAGGGCAGGGTGTGACCCAGCCCGCCGACGGTGGTCATAATGCCAGCCGAGAAACCGCGGATCAGCGGGTGTCCGCGACCGGTTAACTCACCGTCATCAGAAAGCGCCTCGGCAAAACCCATTGAAATACCGGCTCCGACGGAAGCAGCTGTACCAATCAAAAAAGTGTTCCAGGTGTCCTGGGTGGCAAAAGCAGCCGCAAACAACGGGGCGAGCGTTGAAACCGAACCATCCATCAGCCCCAGCAGTCCAGGCTGGATAACTTGTAACAAAAACAACCGTTTTTTGGTATCAGCCTCAGCCAACTTGGAATCGGCATCAAGGTGCATTTCACCCAACTTGCCAGCCAGCGACTCATGAGCCTTTTCGGCTTCGGCCAACTCGCCCAGCAGTTTCTTTATATCGTCATCATCAGAGCGCTCTGCCGAGGTTTTGTAAAACCGGTAGGCTTCAAGTTCCATCACTTCGGCCCGCTTGCGCATGCCATCAAGCCCCATGTTCTTTGTGCGCCAGACCGGGGGGAGCTTGATAAATCCGGCAATATCAGCCCGCCGGATCAGGGGAATATGATCGCCGAACTTTTTGACATACAAGTCTTGCAACATGCGGCGGTGTTCATGTTCTTCCTCGGCCATGTCAAAAAACACCCGGGCCGATGAAGGAAAGTCGTCACTCAACTGATTGGCAAAGCTCATATAAATGCGCGCATCATCATCTTCTGATGAAATGGCTAGGGCCAGAATTTGCTGTTCGGTCAGATCTGAAAAAGGTGTCATGACTACAGTTTAGAACAATTCCAAACCTTGTCCACACAGAATTGACTTTCCCCGGTCAAATTTTCTGATCGTATTCACCGACCTCAGGATAGTTTTTCAAGTGCCCGTCGATGGCCGCAAACATGGCTTTCATGTTTTCTTTGCTGGTTGGGCTCTCAACCACCACCACCAGATTGGGCGTGTTGGAGGAGGCGCGCACCAACCCCCAGGTGCCATCTTGCAGCACAATGCGAATGCCGTTGACGGTAATAACCTCGCTGATATCCTGCCCGGCGATCTGGCCGCCATCATCAGCAATTTTCTGAAAATGGGCAACAACCTTGTCAACCACACCGTATTTTTCTTCATCAGCACAATGGGGTGACATGGTGGGAGAACCCCAGGTTTTTGGCAGGTCGCCATAAAGGTCAGCCATGGTTTTATCCGGCGCATGATCAAGCATTTCACAGACCATGATTGCCGACACCAGACCATCATCGTAGCCAAGCCCGTAAGGTGCGCGAAAGAAAAAATGCCCCGATTTCTCAAAACCGGCAACCGCATCCAGCTCGGTGGTTCGCGCTTTGATATAGGAGTGGCCGGTTTTGTAAAAATCAGCTTTGGCACCGTTTTTGAGCAACACTGGGTCCGTTGCAAAAAGTGAGGTCGATTTCACATCAGCAACAAAGGTTGAACCGGGCAGGGCAGTTGAAATATCCCGTGCAATCATCACCCCGATTTTATCGGCAAAAATTTCATTACCCTGATTGTCTACAACTCCGCAGCGATCACCATCCCCATCAAAACCAAGCCCCACATCAGCGCCAACTTCTTTCACCTTGTCGGCCATCGCATGCAGCATTTTCAGGGCTTCCGGGTTTGGGTTGTAGTTCGGGAATGAATGATCGAGTTCACAATCAAGCTCAACCACCTCGCAGCCAATAGCCCGCAATACCTGGGGCGAAAATGCGCCAGCTGTGCCATTACCACAGGCGCAAACCACCTTCAGCGGCCGTTCAAGTTTTTTGTCCTTTGTCAGATTGGCGATGTAGCGCTCAGCCATGTCTTCCACATGCACCAGCCCGCCGCCGGAGCGTTTTTCCCACTTGCCATTGAGAACAATTTCCTTCAGGGCGAGCATTTCATCCGGACCAAAGGTCAGGGGGCGGTCACAGCCCATTTTTACCCCGGTCCAACCATTGTCATTATGACTGGCCGTGACCATCGCAACAGCAGGTATATCCAGTTCAAACTGGGCAAAATAAGCCATCGGTGATACCGCAAGACCAATGTCGTGCACGGTACAACCAGCCGCCATCAAACCTGAAATCAGGGTGTTTTTGATGCTGGCTGAATAAGACCGGAAGTCATGGCCAACCACAATTTTCGGCTCGATGCCTTTTTGGTGTAACAGGGTACCCAACCCCATACCCAGCGCCTGAATGCCGTATAAATTGATCTCTTTTTCAAACTGCCAGCGCGCGTCGTATTCACGAAACCCGGTGGCTTTGATCAGCGGTTGCCGTTCATATTCAGCAGTATTGGGTTTAAGGTCAGCGCGGGGTTTTGCCAGCATGTCAGAGGCCTTCAGGTTAGGGTGCTTTGAAATTGATAATCACGGGAGAGGTCTTTTGCCGCCGGGCGCGGGCACCGCCTTTGCGTTTTTTGCGGCGGGTTAAGGTTGCTACCCGTTCATCCAGTTCGGCCATAACGCTTTGGCGCTCAGCGGCACTCATCGTCATCCAGCCAGCTATTTCCAATCTGCTGCGCCCGCAACCAATGCACTGTGCCGTTTCGGTATCAATGACACAGATATTCTTGCAAGGCGTTTCGATAAGGTTTTTCTGCCCGTTGGTCATAACTGCCCGTTTAGCTGCAATCTGCCCAGAAAACAAGCAACAAAACCGGACGGGCGCGGCGTGATGGTGGCAATCGGTCTCAGGGGTCGGAAAATGCGGTTTCAGGGTCATACTTCAACCCCTGTGACTCCAGAAATCGTTTAAATTGTTCCTTTTGTTCTGGCGTCAATTTCCTTTCTCCACGTACCCGGTTTCTTTGATCATAATAGGGGTTGATAAATTGAGGGGAATCGTCTGGCCCGGCAAGCCGGTTAAACTCGGATGGTTCGGGTTCCATTACAGTTTCAACCCGATTGATTTTTGGCGTATCGGGGGTGTAAATCTCCGATGAAACCGGTTTTTTTACCCGGGCTTTTTTAGGCAGGTCAGGCTTTTGCACTTTGGCCACGGGATCAACTGTCGGCGATGTGCCGGTGATAACATCCATGTTGGTAGCGATAATGGCAATTGCTGCAAAACCCGCTGACCAAACAGCGATTTGCCGAGAAAGATTGATATCAGAAGAGCTTTGTCCAAGCAGAAAGGCAATCCCTGCAGCGCTCAGCAAAACGCCAACGAATGTGAATTTCAATGCGGTGGTTGCATGTCCAAAAATCATTGCAGGATCTACCAGCAGTGCCACAAGCGCCGTAACAACGGCAATACCTACACCTATCCAGGCTTTCATTGTTTTTTCTCCCAAAGGTACAAACTGCGGAAAAATTATAAGAAAAATCAAAATATTTAGTGAATTTCTCTGGAAAAATGTTTCTAAATCACGGTTAGTATCGCCAGCAGGGCAAAAATTTCAGCGGTTTGCTGCAAGGCTCCCAAAACGTCGCCGGTGTAACCACCAATCTGGCGCCTGGCGATTTGCGCACTGATCAGATAAGCTGTCAAAACGCCTGCGAAACCGGCGATCACACCAGTAATACCTACAGCCAGCAACAAAAATACCGCTCCGGTAATGACAGCAATAAAAAGCCCTTGTCGCAAATTGTCATGGGATGGCTTGCCTGCTTGTGCGGCCCTGCCATCGCTGCGCGCCAGTGGCATTTGGTACATCATCACCGGTATTATGGCGCGCGAGAGACAGGCGATTGCGGCAAAAAATCCGATTGTTGCAAACAATCCCGGCTCAACCGCCAAAACAGAGACGTAAGCTGCAACCCGCAGTGCTACCACGAAGATCAGGGCCAGCACACCATAAGCCCCGATATTGCTGTCGCGCATGATTTCAAGTTTGCGCGCCTTGGTCCAGCCACCGCCGAATCCGTCCGCAACATCGCCAAGGCCGTCCTCGTGCAGGGCACCAGTAAGCAATGCATTGATTGCAAGAGCAACCAGCACTGCCACAATCACGCCAAAACCAGCGGCACTCGCCAGCCAAAACGCCAGCCCGGTGAGTGCGCCCAGAAAAAGGCCAACAACACCAAAAGCGCGCGATGCACTTGCTAGCGAAACCTCTGGCGGGGAATTAACTGGCAACCTGGAAAGAAAGGTCAGGCTGGTTAAAAAGTCCTTCCAAAAGGAAGTTTTCCCTTGTGCTGTTTTTTCTGATGCATCCGGGTGATCAATGGCTTGCGCCTTGCGATTTTTCATGCTTTGCCTGTTAAGAAAATTTCCAACTACTTGTTTACCCCAGCTGAGGAAAAAATGAAACCAAACCAGTCTGATGGACCCTTTAAAGACATCCGGGGGCTTTTTGACAAGTTTCCAGAGATCGATCAGGTATCGATCAACAAAGTTCAGGCTCGTGATGCCAAATTGACCAAGCCACCGGGGTCTCTGGGCCGCCTAGAGGAAATTGCAGAATGGCTGGCCGGCTGGCAAGCCCAATACCCGCCGAAAGTTGATCGACCCGTAACAGTTGTTTTTGCTGGAAATCATGGTGTTGTTGCCCAGGGTGTCGCTGCTTACCCTGCCGAAGTGACAGCCCAGATGGTGACAAACTTCCAAACTGGTGGGGCTGCGGTCAACCAGATTTGCGAAACTTTCGGAGCGGGCCTGAAAGTGTTTGAACTGGCGCTGGAAATTCCAACCAAAGATATCACCCGGGAAGCAGCAATGGATGAAGCAACCTGCGCTGCAACCATCGCTTTTGGCATGGAAGCAATTGCCGATAATCCGGATCTGCTGTGCATTGGTGAAATGGGCATCGGCAACACCACCATTGCAGCTGCCTTGTGCCATGGTCTTTACGGCGGCACCGCAGCTGAATGGGTCGGGCCGGGCACCGGTGTTGACCGCGACGGGCTCGCTCGCAAGGTCGATGCGGTTGAGCGCGCGGTTACCCTCCACAAGGGCCATCTTGATGACCCCCTTGAACTTTTGCGCCGTTTGGGTGGGCGGGAAATCGCAGCAATGATTGGTGCCATACTTGCAGCAAGAACAGGTAACATTCCGGTTTTGATTGATGGGTATATCGCAACAGCAGCAGCAGCAGTCATCCACGCCATTTCACCAACTGGGCTGGATCACTGCATCGCGGCTCATTGTTCAGCAGAACCGGCCCATGCAAAGTTACTGGAAAAAATTGATAAAGTGCCGTTGCTCAATCTTGGTTTGCATTTGGGCGAGGGGTCAGGTGCTTCGCTGGCAATTGGCATTGTTCAGGCAGCAGCAAACCTGCACAACGGCATGGCGACATTTGAACAGGCCGGTGTCAGCGACAAAGAATAACGAAAATTTTAACCTGTCATTGCAATCAGGGCGCGCTGGCTTTTGCTGGCATTTTGCAAGGTGACAGCAAGAGCTTCCTGGCTTTCGTTCAAAATCCGTTTTGGCGGGAAAATGACGGTGACAGTTGTGCCTTTGCCCGGCTGGCTTTTGATGTGCAGATCACCATCATGGAGCCTGATTAGCCCATAGACAATTGGCAAACCCAGACCAGTCCCTTCGATGGCTTTTTTCTCGGCAATTTCACCACGGTTGAATAACCCTGTGGCATTTTTTATTTCTTCCGCTGACATACCCGGGCCCTGATCGGTAACGAAAATTGCCAGGGTTTCGTTTGGCAGTATTTTGACACCGGTATTGATCGTGGTGTTTTGCGCTGAAAATTTGTGGGCATTAGAGAGCAGATTAAGCCAGATTTGGCGCAGCGCCCGTTCGTCTGCGAGCAGTTTGGGCATACCTTCGGGTAAATCAACCTGCAAAGCCTGGTTTTTTTCCTTAAGTTTCATCCGTAACAGTCGCGAGCAGTCTTCAACAACGGTACTTGGGGAAACCGGAGTGTCTTCCAGCCGGTGTTTGCCCGCTTCAATTCGTGACAGGTCGAGAATATCATTTATCAAATTCAACAAATAATTGCCTGAGTTATGAATATCGCCTGAATAGTCTTTGTAGGCGCTGACCGAATGTGGCCCCATCATTTCCGAATTCAAGATTTCAGAAAACCCCATAATGGCATTCAGGGGAGTGCGCAGTTCATGGCTCATGGTGGCAAGAAAGCGCGATTTGGCCAGATTGGCAACTTCAGCTTGATGACGCCCTCTATCTGCCGCAGCTTTGGCAACCTCAAGTTCAGCAATTAACTGCTCGCGCTGGGCTTTGAATATCAACATGTCGCGAGCGGTTTTCTGCAATCGCTTTGAAAGTTGGATAAAGAAAATTTCAGCCAGAAATACCGTAGCCCCAAGGCCGGTGTAATAAGCATCTGCTTCCATGGTACAGCGAATGACGATGTTAAAGGTAATCAGGCCGGTACCGGCGATAATAATCGGCATATAACTGTTTGCGATCATGATGCGAACCGCAATAACGGTCATCAAGGTGGCAATGGTAATCGTATGCTGGGCAAGGTTTCCCGGTTCCCAGAACAGATAAAGCGGCAAAGACCAGCATACGGCATATAGAAATTCTGATGCCGCCAACGCACCGATCCAGTCACTGATCGGTCGTTGGCCAGGATCAGATTTCTGATAGGAATGACAGATAAACAGCTGAACGCCCTGTGCACCAAAAATCAGCGCCAGCCAGCCAAGCGCGACCGGCCAGCTTATCCATAGCAGATTGGTGGCAAAAAATACCACTGCCAGCAAAGGCAGGGCCAGTGAAACACGCATCTGGTTTTTCACAAAAAGCGTTAGAAGTTCGCGCTGGGCCCGATTGTCCTTGCCATCTTCCCACATCGAAATGTTTGAATTCTGTCGTGGTGTACCAGCGGGCGTCTCGTGCAATTCTTTTTCGAGATTATCTGTTGCTTTTTCTGTATTTTCTAACATAATTTGCCACCGTTGCCCCGGTTTGCCATTTTTATCAGGCTCATTTGTACCATGACAACATTTAAGGTCAGCTTTGCAGACACGGTAAAAATTGAATTAACGGAAAGTGACATATTTAATGATCCTCTATGAAGACAAACGTGCACCGAACCCGCGGCGGGTTCGTATTTTTCTGGCCGAAAAATCCATCACAGTTGAAACCCGTGAAGTGGACATTATGGCAAAACAACATTTTGCCGATGATATGAAGACCCTCAACCCTTTTGCCCGGGTGCCATTCTTACAACTCGATGATGGCCAGGTGATTTCTGAAACCGTCGCAATTTGCAGGTATTTTGAAGCGCTGCACCCGGAACCAAATTTGTTCGGCAGCGGCGCTCTTGAAACCGCAAGAGTGGAAATGTGGCAGCGCCGCATTGAGCTTGAGCTGTTTTACACCATCGCCCAGGCCTTTCGCCATTCCAACCCCTATATGGCGGAGTTGGAAGTGCCGCAGGTTGCCGAGTGGGGCCAGGCCAATTTCGACCGGCTTGATGACATTTTGACCATTATTGACAAAGCATTGGCCGACCGTGAGTTTATCGTTGGCGACAATTATACCATCGCCGATATCACCGCACTGGTTGCCATTGATTTCATGCGGATCATCAAACGCCAACTGACAGACCAGCACCCCAACTTCTTGCGCTGGCACACCTCAGTTTCCGCCCGACCGGGAAGTGTTGCCTAGGCCAAATTCATCAAAATTTTGCTTGCGGCGTTATTTCCACTAACATTTGGTTGATTGGGCTTGCCCAAATTACAATATTAGAATAATTATATATACGTTCCGCTATGTGCGCTGACACTCCGCAACACGGAATTGTCGAGTAATTTGGTAAGGATTGTGTTCGGCATGACGCCTCACAACGACGATCAGGCAAAAGACTTCAGGATAGCCAGCAAGGAAACCCTGCGGGCTGCCGGTCAGGTGCAATCTGTCACCCGGGCCATGGCCTTGCTGAATGCCCTGTCCTACTATGCGCAAGGCTTGACTTTGTCAGAGCTTGCCAAAAAGGTTGGACTTGCCAATTCAACCGCCCATCGCTTGTTGACCACCCTGCAAAATGAACGCTTCGTACGTTTTGATTCAGAGCGCTCGGCCTGGTTGATTGGTGTTCAGGCCTTCCGGGTCGGGTCGACCTTTATCCTGTCGCGCGACGTGGTCACCATTGCCCGGCCCTTCATGCGATTGCTGATGCAGCGCGAGGGCGAAACTGTTTCGCTGGCCGTCGAGGACCGCGGCGAGATGGTTTACCTTTCTCAAGTGGAAACCCAGCAAATGATGCGGGCTATTTGCGGTCCCGGCGGACGGGCCAGCATGCATTGTTCAGGGATCGGAAAGGCGCTTTTGGCAGCCTATCCCCAGGAAGAATTACAGAAAACCATGGCTGGGCTGTCCTTTGACCGCCAGACCAGCCGCACCTTGACCACGCCGGAAGAGTTTGCCCGCGAACTCAAAAAAATCCGCGATCAGGGCTATGCCGTTGATGATGAAGAAGTGGCGGTGGGCCTGCGCTGCGTCGCTGCTGCCATCTATGACGAAAACGGTTTTCCCCTTGCCGGACTTTCATTGTCAGGACCAACTGCCAGAATTCCCCGTGACCGACTTCCGGCGCTGGGCAAAATGGTCCGCGGCGTTGCCAATGACATTACCAGAGAAGTGGGCGGCATTATTCCGCGACCGGAATCTCGTTAAAGAAATAATTTTTATCAACCAAACTGATACAGACAACTGGAGAAAAAGATGTCAGAAATTACCAAAGAACAAGTGCTTGCTGCCCTCACGCAGGTCAAGGGACCTGATCTTGAGGGTGATATTGTATCGCGTAATATGGTCACCGAAGTGGTGATTACCGGCGGCAATATCATGTTTGGCCTGTTGATTGACCCGGCCAAAGCCAAAGAACTTGAGCCCATGCGTCAGGCGGCTGAACGGGCCGTGTCCGAGATTGAAGGTGTTGACAAGGTCATGGTTGCCCTGACCGCTGAAAAGGCCCCCAGTTCCGGCAATGGCACAAAAGCTCCGGTAACCCGTGGGTCCAAAACGCAAGGCGCAGCGCCTGCCAGCGGTGCCATTGCAGGGGTTAAACACCTCGTGGCGATTGCATCGGGCAAAGGCGGCGTTGGCAAATCGACCACTGCCATCAATGTTGCTCTTGGCCTGGTGGCAATGGGTCTGAAAGTCGGCATACTTGATGCCGATGTGTATGGCCCGTCACTGCCCCGCCTTGTTGGTCACAAAACCCTGCCACAACAGGACCCTCTTTCAGATGGCAAGCTGCAGGCAACAGAAGCCTATGGCCTTAAAGTTATGTCGATGGGTTTTTTGGTCGAAGAAGACACCCCGATGATCTGGCGTGGTCCGATGGTTCAGTCTGCCTTGCAACAAATGCTCAACGATGTGGAGTGGGGCGAGTTGGATATTATGATCATCGACATGCCGCCGGGCACCGGCGATGCGCAATTATCGATGGCCCAGCAAACCCCGCTGGCCGGTGCGGTAATCGTCTCAACCCCGCAAGACCTGTCGCTGATCGATGCCCGCAAAGGCCTCAATATGTTCCTCAAAGTGTCGGTTCCGGTTCTCGGTATCATCGAAAACATGAGCTATTTCATCTGTGACAGCTGCGACAAGCGCCACGAAATTTTCGGCCACGGCGGGGCCAGAGCAGAAGCAGAAAAGCTCGACCTGCCATTCCTCGGCGAAATTCCTCTCGATATCAAAGTGCGTGAACGCTCAGACTCAGGCGAACCCATTGTTGCCTCAGACCCCGACTCCATGCACGCCGGCATCTACAAAGACATCGCCAAAAAGGTATGGGAAGCCGTCGATGGCACATCCGCAGCCCCAAGTGCTGGCCCCAAAATCGTCATTGAGTAATTTTGACAGGTTTACTACCTTCATCTTTTGCAGGTGAGGGTGGTTTTTCCTTGAACAGGTATTCATACAAAGTGGTGAGTATGGTGATGGAAAAGATCAGTTGAAACAGGTAAATGGCAAACCTGCCCAGGGCATTTACAGCAACGCCCAAATCTACCATCCCGAGCAGGAAGCCAGGCAACGCGCTGATAACCAGTGACAGAAATACCAGCAACAACACAGCGCCCTTGATGGTATCAGATGCCTGCCAGGAGGCACCCATGCTGATCGGTTTTTCTATGGCAATAGCCGGTAAAATTGCACTAAGGCGCAAAACCAGATATGAGGCAACAATAAAGGCCACAGGATAAAGCAAACTGCCGATGCTAGCTGTCAGAATTCCAATGGTGGCAAGACCGTAAACCAGCAGCGCAAAAACCAGCATGGCCACAACAATCATCAGGCCAATGAGTACACTCTGCACCAGATAAGACAGCACCACACGCCAGCGCCATTTTGATAAAATGCCGATCCCGGTTTCTTCAAGAAGCAGAAAACGGTGCCATGAAACCGCAATCCAAAAGATTGCCAACAAGTGGACAACCGCTATCACAGCGGTCGCAACCCCGCCACCAGCAATACCCACTCCTGCCCGGCTATAAACACCCTGGCCAATCAGGTTCCCGGTAATGAGAAAAATCAGGCCGACCTCCAGGACAAATGCAACCAGCAAAATGCCGCCGCCAATTTTTATCGCCTGGGAAAAGTTGGAAAAAATCCGGCCGATGGATTTTTGAAATATCTCCCAGCCAATCATTGTGCGCCCTCTTTACTCTTGAGCGCATCATAAGCCAGACTGGCAACGCTGCAACGGAAAAATCACCCTCATATGCCGCGCCACCCAAAGCCGGTCCGGGGTTGCACCTCTAACCGGAATATTTGTGCGCTTCCACCAAATCGACCAAACACTCAAAACATTGATAAATTGGCACGATCGTTTCGGTGCGGGAGTACAACTCCCGACCGGCAGGGAAATTATCCAGCATTACGAATTTGGCAAAAGAATCCGCAGCGAAGGCTTTGACACATCCGTGTCAAAGCCGACTGGGCCATCATGCTGAAAGCATGTCTTCGACATGACGAGGCCCCGGCGCTTAATGGCGCCGGGGCCTCCCTTCGCAAAGAGCGCAGGCCTGACCGGGCACTTGTGCCCGCGAAGATACGCCGTGAGCGATGCATAAACCTCTCAGGATACCTCCAGCCACAAACTCCAAAACCCACGGCACGCCGCACGCAATAGTTCGGGTAGCTGTCATCGTAACCCTATCCTGAACTGATTATGAACGAGGCATTCAGGTCTGATTGAAGTTGCATGGTCTAGGCAGGGGTATGAAACTTCAATCAAACCGGCTGGCAACACCGGGCAAAAAGTGAGTAATACTGTGCTTAAAAAACGATCCCTATGTTGCCGGCGTGGATTTTAAATTTTAAAGGGAAATCAAAATGTCAAAATCAATTCTTGCCGCAACGATGATGGCCGTTGCATTTACATTTGTGTCTATAGGCACTGTAACGATGACTTCAAATCAGGCATTCGCTGGAAAGAAAACCAAGAAGGTTGGGAAAAAAGAGGGGGACCGGTTATTTCAGAACTGTGTTTTGGCTGGTGGTTCCATCCGCGTGTCATCAAGCGGAGCAAATATAAGGTGTCGCAAAAATGGAAGAGCCATTACCTGTCCGACGACTGTAAATGGTGGTTGTAAAAAAAGATGGTCCAGTCTCCGCTTTAAAAGTAAACCCGGACTTCGCACAGGGTCAACTGGTACTCAATTAGCCCCGGCTAAAAATAAACCCAAAAAGCGGTGGCCTACAACTATGAGGGTTATCAATTAGGGTTCGCGCCAAGGCCTGACACAACAACAGACCGCCTTCATCTTACACAGGTGAGGGCGTTTTTAATTGAGAGAACGGCCTTCAGTCACCCCCCCGTCGTACTCATATGCCTCATCACCGCCGGCCCCGTCTGCTCACGATCGATAATAAAATCATGCCCCTTGGGTTTCCGCGTAATCGCTTCATCAATCGCGGCACTGACCAGCTCGTTGCTTTCACTCTGCCGTAAAGGCGCACGCAGGTCAGCGGCGTCATCTTTGCCAAGGCACATATAGAGTGTGCCGGTGCAGGTCAGGCGGACGCGGTTGCAGCTTTCGCAGAAATTGTGGCTCATCGGGGTGATGAAGCCGAGGCGGCCGCCGGTTTCTTCCACTTTGACATAGCGGGCCGGGCCGCCGGTTTTGTAGGGAATGTCGGTCAGCGTGTATTGCTCGCGTAACATCTTGCTGATTTCAGACACTGAAATGTACTGATCATTGCGGTCCTGCTCAATCACGCCCAGCGGCATGGTTTCGATCATTGTCAAATCCATGCCCTGATCATGGCACCAGTTCATCATCGGGATGATTTCAGTGTCATTAAAGCCCTTGACCGCCACCATGTTGATTTTGATCTGCAACCCGGCTTTTTGCGCTGCTTCAATGCCACCAAGAACCTTGCCCAGGTCGCCCCAGCGGGTGATATGTTTAAAGCGCTCGGCATCAAGGGTGTCGAGTGAAACGTTGAGGCGCTTTACCCCGTTACCCGCCAGTTGATCGGCATATTTTGCCAACTGTGTGCCGTTGGTCGTAAGTGTCAGTTCTTCCAGCGCGCCAGAGGCCAGATGCCGGGAGAAGTTTTCAATAAACCCCATGATGCCGCGACGCACCAGCGGCTCACCACCGGTTAGCCGCAAACGCTTGACGCCTTTTTCGACAAACACCGTGCACAGCCGGTCCAGTTCTTCTAGCGACAATAAATCTTTGCGTGGCAGAAAGGTCATGTTTTCCGACATGCAATAAACACAGCGCAAATCACAGCGATCGGTTACCGAAACCCGCAGGTAACTCACCATCCGGCCAAACGGGTCGACAAGGGCCGGGTTTTGCGTTGCTGTCTGATCCATTGTAAAACTCTTTGTTTGTTCTGGCGGTAGCTAATACCCTAACCTTGCCGGTGTCAATACAGGGCTTGCCTCTGTGGTGTTTGCTGCATTTGTCAACAGATGAGACAAGATTTATTGGTTGTTGACGCGTCCGTTATGATTGCGTAGCTTCACATTGACAAAACGGGTTCGGGACAAAATCGCTGAAAAGTGTCGTATTTTGACATTTTGCGAATTTGGTGGCACGATTTAGTCAAGCAGATGCCGAAAAAACAAGCAGTGACCTAAACACTGCATCAGGGAGGTTAAATGGCTGGTAGTTCTGACAGCGAACCGATGGTTCGCTTTGAAGGCGTTCAAAAAAGCTATGACGGTGAAATTCTCGTTGTTAAAGATTTGAACCTTGATATTGCGCCTGGTGAATTTGTCACCATGTTGGGCCCATCTGGTTCAGGCAAAACCACTTGCCTGATGATGCTTGCCGGTTTTGAACCGGCCACCCATGGCGAGATTTATCTCAATGGTGAGCCGATCAACAATGTGCCACCGCACAAACGCGGTATCGGCATGGTGTTCCAGAACTATGCCCTTTTTCCTCATATGACGGTTGCCGAAAATTTGGCCTTTCCGCTGGAAGTTCGCGGCATGAACAAGGCTGACCAGCAGGCCAAGGTCAAGCGAGCGCTGGAAATGGTCGAACTGCCCGAAATGGGTGGGCGGCGTCCGGCACAATTGTCCGGCGGTCAACAACAACGTGTTGCTGTTGCCCGGGCGCTGGTTTTTGATCCCCAACTGATCTTGATGGATGAGCCGCTTGGGGCACTTGACAAGCAACTGCGCGAGCAGATGCAGTATGAGATCAAGCACATCCACGAAAGCCTTGGCGTGACAGTGGTATATGTGACCCACGACCAGGCCGAAGCGCTGACCATGTCTGATCGCATTGCCGTGTTTAACGATGGGATTATCCAGCAGATTTCATCCCCCGATGCTCTGTACGAGCGTCCCGAAACCTCATTTGTTGCCCAGTTTATCGGCGAAAACAACAAGTTGAGCGGCACTATAGAAAAAATTCAAAAAAATGGCACCTGCGTGGTCAAACTTTCCAGCGGTGAAACCGTAACAGCCAAGTCTGTCAACATTGGCAATGTAAATGACAGGACAACAATGTCTTTGCGCCCGGAACGGATAACTATCAACCCCAAAGCAAAATCTGTTCCCAATATTGTCAAGGGAAAGATTGCCGAACTGATTTATCTGGGCGACCACATTCGCACCCGGATGGTGGTTGCTGACAGCGATGATTTCATTGTAAAAATTCCCAACGCATTTGGTCATGCAGCCCTGCAAGAGGGCACCATGGTAAAAGTGGGCTGGGAAACCGAAGATTGTCGGGCCCTTGACCCCCTTTAAAGGGGTGGGTGCGATTTTAGCAATGTTACAGGAACGCTGGTTCGCGCGCCTGTAATCTGAACCGGGGTATTTGATTGGCGCAAGCCAGGCATCTGTCTCAAATTGCGGTGGTACCACCGCAAACAACAAAGGGAGTAAGAGATGAAGAAGCTCTTGACAAAAGGAACTGCAGTAGCTGCCATGGCAGCAGTTGCAACACTGGGCGCTGGCATAACAGCGATCGCCCAATCACAAACAACCTTGACCATCGTGTCATGGGGTGGTGCTTATACCGCATCACAACAAGGGGCTTATCACGCACCTTACATGAAAGCGAATCCCAACATCAAAATCGTCAATGATGATTCAGCTTCAGGTGCGCTGGCTAAACTGCGGGCCCAGGTTGAAGCCAAAAACGTCACCTGGGATCTGGTTGACATGGTTGCATCCGATGCCATTACCGCATGTGATGATGGCCTGGTTGAGAAAATTGACCCTGACAAAGACCTGGCTGCTGCCCCCGATGGCACACCGGCTTCGAAAGATTTCTTTGCCGGTACACTCACTCCGGGTGGCTCTAACTGCTTTATCCCCCAAATTGTCTATTCGACAACTTTCGGATATCGCACCGACAAGGTTGCGGTTAAGCCAACCAGTGTCTGTGATGTTTTTGATCTTAAAAAAATCCCTGGCAAACGTGCGCTGGAGAAAAAACCAATCAATAACATCGAATGGGCGCTTTTGTGCTCAGGCGTGCCAAAAGACAAGCTCTATGAAGTCATGAGCACCAAGGAAGGCATCGACAAGGCATTTGCCAAACTTGATACCATCAAGTCAGAAGTTATCTGGTGGACCAAGGGTGCTCAAACACCCCAGCTTCTCTCAGATGGCGAAGTTGTGATTGGCTCAACCTACAATGGCCGTTTGTTTGCAGCCATCGAAGAAAAAAAGCAGCCGATCGCCATGTTGTGGGATTATCAGGTGTTTGATCTTGACGGTTGGGTCGTACCAAAAGGTGGTAAAAACACTGCCGAAGTGATGAAATACCTCAGGTTTGCCACTGACACTCAACGTCTGGCAGATCAGGCCAAGTTCATTTCTTATGGACCAGCCCGTTATTCATCAGGCCCATTGGTTGGCAAGCACGCCAAACTTGGCATCGACATGAAACCTCACATGCCAACAAATGCCGAAAATGCCAAAACCCAGTTGCTGTTCAACTACGAATGGTGGGCGGACAATCGTGCTTCGCTTGATGAGCGTTTCAACGCTTGGCTGGCTAAGTAGTCAGTACCGAAAACTGCCAGCGGGAGATATGAATTTTTCCGCTGGCAGACCTAGATCAACCTGCATTCAGGTGCGGGCATCTGAATGCAGATAAGTTGATCGGTTTTAAAGGCTTTGGATACAGGAAATTTAGATGGCGACCACAACGACAAATGCCCCGCTTGTTACCGCTGACGGTATACCGCTAAAGGCCAGTTTACAAAAAGCCTTGCGCCAAAGGCGTCGCCAGGCCTTCTTGCTGGTGCTGCCATTGCTGGCGTTTATTTTTGTGCTGTTTATTGTTCCCATCGCATCAATGCTGACTCGCAGTGTTGGCAACCCTGAAGTAAATTCAATTCTCCCCAAGACCGTGCTGGCGTTACAGTCATGGGATGAAAAAAGCGGCGAGTTGCCGTCTGAAGAAATTTTTAAAACCATGGCACTGGAGCTTTTGGTCGCCAAGGAAAACGGTGTGAATGGCAAGGTTGGCAAACGGCTGAACTTTGAACTGCCCGGCATGTCCAGTCTGTTTCGCACCAGCCCGCGTAAAATAGAAGCCATGCATCCTGGCCCTTACCGCGAAAAAATGACTCAAATTAAATTTGTTGGTAAATACTGGGCCGACGTTGCCACCTGGCAACTGATCAAACGCGAAAGCGACCCGACTACGGCTTCGTACTATTTGTCAGCCGTTGACATGACCTTTGGCACTGACGGTAGCGCGACAATGAAACCGGAAGATCAGCGTATTTACAAATTTTTGTTTATGCGAACTTTTTTAATGAGTATCGGCATTACCTTTATGACGATCCTGCTTGGCTATCCGGTTGCCTATCTGCTGGCAACATTGCCAATGCGCCACGCCGCACTGCTGATGATTTTGGTATTGTTACCGTTCTGGACGTCGCTTCTGGTGCGAACTTCCGCCTGGATGGTGCTGCTTGGTAATGAGGGTGTGATTAACGACTTGCTGGTTTGGAGCGGGTTGTTGAATGACGACAACCGGCTGGCACTGATCAACAATCGAACTGGCACATTTGTGGCGATGACGCACATCTTGTTGCCCTTTATGATTCTGCCGCTTTACAGTGTAATGAAAACAATACCACCCAGTTATATGCGCGCCGCCCGATCAATGGGAGCCACCCAATTGCGCGCCCATATCAAGGTTTATTTTCCGCTGACATTGACCGGCATCGGGGCAGGCACACTCCTGGTGTTCATTCTGGCCATTGGTTATTACATCACTCCTGAACTGGTCGGGGGTCAAAGCGGTACGTTTATTTCCAACGAGATTGCCCGCCATTTCGGGGAATCGGGTAACTGGGGTCTTGCTTCGGCGTTGGGTGCAATTTTGCTGATCTTTGTTTTGGTGCTTTATGCGCTTTATGACCGGGTCATCGGCATCGATAAAATGAAACTGGGTTAGGGGGACGGTATAATGGCTTTACCTGCACATGTTGAACCGCTCGAGCGGGCATGGTTTTACACCTACCGGGTGATATGCGGTTTGATCCTGTTTTTCTTGATCGCTCCTATCGTTGTGGTTATCCCGTTATCTTTCAATGCCGGTTTCTATCTGTCATTCTCGCAAAAAATGCTGTCGCTGGATCCTGAAGGTTACTCACTGCAATGGTATCGCGACTTCTGGAATGATCAAAAATGGATAGACGGGGTCAAAAACAGCTTTTTTATTGCCATCTCCGCAGCCATTATCTCAACCACGCTGGGCACCATAGCAGCCCTTGGTTTAAGTCGCCCGGAAATGCCCTACCGAAAGTTTCTGATGGCAGTTCTGATTTCTCCAATGATTGTACCGCTGATTGTTTCAGCCCTTGGCATGTATTTTTTCCTCGTTCAAATCGGCCTTGCCTCAACATATACAGGCATCATTCTGTCGCACGCGGTTCTGGGCACCCCATTTGTGGTCATCACGGTAACAGCAACGCTGGCCGGTTTTGACCAGTCGTTGATCCGGGCCGGGCTGAATTTGGGTGCAACGCCAACAAAAGTGTTTTTCAAAATCATTATGCCACTGATTTTGCCCGGGGTGATATCCGGGGCGCTGTTTGCCTTTATCACCTCATTTGATGAGGTGGTTGTTATCAACTTTGTTGGAACTACCATTCAGCAGACCATTCCGCAGGTCATGTTCAGGGGGTTGCGGGAAAATATTTCACCTACCATTCTGGCGGTGGCAACCATTCTGGTCGCGATCTCGGTTGCCTTGCTGATCACCATGGAATTGCTACGCCGCCGGTCTGAACGGCTTCGCGGCTTGTCGCCGGGATAACAGGCGCAAAGCAACAAGGTCACTACATGATAACCATAATCAAATGCCACCTGCTGACTTGTAAAAGTTTCAGGCGGCATTTTGTTTTTGGTCTGGTGGTTCTGGCCGTGGTCGCTGCCGGTTTCCAAAGCCGCAATCAGGCCAATGCCCTCGAAACAACAGTGGACATGACGCTGGTCTTTGCCATTGATGTTTCCTACAGCGTTGATGAAGATGAGTTTCGCTTGCAAATGGACGGCCTGGCTTTGGCCTTCCAGCAACCAGCTGTCCATAAAGCCATCAAGAGCGGTCCAAACCAGAAAATTGCTGTCGCAGTTACCCAATGGGCCGGAGAACACCAGCAGGTAGTCGCGGTCTCCTGGACAGTGATTGACGGGCCGGCCGCTGCCTTGCAATTTGCCCAAAAACTGGTCAGAGAACCACGTCGCATCGCTGAAGGGGGAACCGCCACCGGCGCGGCCATGCGCCATGCCGGTGCCTTGCTGCTGAGCGCGCCCTTTAAGACCTACCGAAAAGTCGTTGACATATCATCAGATGGCCGCAGCAATCGCGGCGTTTGGCCAGAAAACGTGCGCGACCAGTTGGCGGCCCGCAACATCACCGTTAACGGACTGGCAATTTTAAACGAATGGCCCACGCTGGACGAATACTTCAAAAATAAAGTTGTAGGCGGTCCTTACAATTTTGTTATTGTCGCAAATGACTATCGGGCCTACACCGATGCCATTCGGCAAAAACTGATCAAAGAAATCACCGGGCCGGGAATTTCGTGATATCTTGTCGGTGTTATTCCCAAAAGTGATGTCATATACAACAATTACGTAAATGACGCATTGAACATCGGGCCGGGTGCTTCTATGACTTCCAGTCAAGATGTTGTGTTTGGGCGAAACCGGGGCAGAAACCGGATAAGGGCAAAAAGAGAATATAGATGAGCACACAACAATTTGATTTGGCTAGCGAAAGCCTTCAGGCTCCCGATCCCAGCCAGGTTGCCCATATCAAACTGGCCGGTTACCAGAGCTGGCTGCGACTGCGTTCGCAAATCAATTTGTATTATTTCTGGGAAAAGCGCTGGTTTTTCCTTGCCATGATGCTCGGCTTTGCCTTTTTGCAAATGGAAACGCCTGCAGGTCTCAGCCGTGAAGGACACATCGTGCTGGCCATGTCGCTTATGGCCACAATTATGTTTGTCACCGAGCCTGTTCCGCTGCCCACTGTTGCTTTTCTGATTATTGTCGGCCAGGTGATATTGCTTGGCCTGACCTCCAATGAAGTAGCCAAAAGTTTAATGACCGACAGTGTCCTGTTTATCATGGGTTCACTGATGCTGGCGGTTGCCATTGTCAAACAAAAGCTCGACAAGCGTATTGCCTGGGCGATTGTGCGCATTACCGGCACCAAAACCATCTGGATTGCCTTTGGTATCTCCACTGCCTCAGGCATCCTGGCTTCATTTGTTGGTGAGCACACAGTAGCTGCAATGATGCTGCCAGTCGGGATCACCCTGATTACCTTGACATCTGATGATCCCAAAAAGGTCCGAAACCTGGCCGCCATCCTTTTATTTTCAATCGCCTATGGTTCGTCAATCGCCTCGATCGGCACGCCTTCTGGCGGTGCCCGCAACGCCATTATGGTCGGCTATTGGAAAGAGTTTTTCTTTGATCCCACCAATGCTGACACTGCCAAGTTCCTGATCGATTATGCCACCTGGATGGCCTATGCCTATCCGATGTTCCTGATCCAGTTGCCTTTTGTAACGCTGATTTTATTTACCGCTTTCAAACCCGAGTACAAAGATTTATCGCGTGCCTGCACCCGATTGCGAACCCAAATTCTTCTCGAAGGTCCGCTGAAACCGGCTGACTGGCTCGCCATTGTTTTGTTTATGACAGTGCTGTACGGCTGGATTTTTGTCTCGGCTGAACTTGGTATGGGCATTATTGCCATACTTGGTGCCATCGGTTTTCTGGTGGCCGGGTTGGTGCGCTGGGATGATATTAATTCGGGTGTTAACTGGGGTGTCGTCTGGCTCTATGCCGCAGCAATATCCCTTGGTGTGCAAATGAAAAATACCGGGGCTGCCGGTTGGGTGGCTGAAAATTTTGTTGCCATTCTGGCACCGATTGGCGCTGATAGTGGTGTCGGCCTGTGGGCGGCTGTTTCGCTGTTGACCACCGGTGTGACCAACACCATGTCAAATGGGGCGGCAGTGGCAGTGCTTGGCCCGATTGTTCTTGATCTGGCCGAGGTTGCCGGTGAAAACCCGATTGTGATCGGCTTCATTACAGCAGTATCTTCTGCTTTTGCCTATCTCACCGTAGTCGGTACCCCTGCTTGTACAATCGTTTATGCCTCAGGTTATTTGAAAACCACTGACTTTCTCAAAGTGGGTTGGCGCATGGTGTTGATGTCAACAGTGGTGTTGATGATTGTCGCGTTTTTCTACTGGCCGTTATTGGCCACTTAATTGTCAACAGATCCTGGTGGTTTGTTGTTAGAAGGAATTTGCAATGGGACTGTTTTCACGAACAACTCTTTCTGAGCGCTCTGAAAAGGCCGCCCAAAAAACCCTTGCCAATATTCGCGCTCAGCGGCGTTCGCGGTTTCGCATTCTGGCCTGCATCGACGGCAGCGATGCATCCTATGATACGGTTCGTTTTGCCGCCCGCCTGTCACCGCACGATAATTGCGATATTGTTATTGTCTATGTCAGACCGATTGATCAGGGCCTGCGGACCGGCGGTTTGAATGTCAAGGTCGCCCGGCAAAACCTGCTTGAAGCAGGTGGCGAGTTACCCGGTCTCAAGGATCTTAAAAAGGGTCTGGAAATTCTCAAAGAAGAAGGTCTTGATATCAGCGACTGGACCAGGCGTTCTGACCATGAAGATGCCTGGGGTGACCCGGTTGGTGACAACAAGGTGGTGTTTAAATCACCAGAGGGGCGGGCGGTGGTTCTCAAGCTGAAAACGGCTCCTGACATTGCCGCTGGCATTCTGGATCAGTATGAGCACGGACCTTACAATCTGATTATTATGAATGAACCCTCGCGCTGGCGTGGTGAATTTAAGTCCATTTTCAGTGTCTGTGTGGTGCAACGCGTGACCGCCCTTGCGCCCTGTTCGGTGCTTATCGCTCGTGAAGAAAGCCTGAAAAATGAAGGGTTTCTGATTTACAACGATGGCACGGCCCGGGCCATGCAGGCGGTCCGCCGCGCCGCTGTTCTGGCTCAATCGGTCGGCCAATCCATCACCATTATCGCTGTTGCTGTAAAAGAAAGCGGACGCAAGGAAGCCCAGGAACACAATCGCAAGGCCAAAGACATGCTAACCGCCATGGGCATAGAAATACGCCGGGTTACAACGGCAATTGGCGATCCGGTCACCCAGATCATCAAGGCAGGGGCCAGGCGCCAGCTGATTGTTGTGCCCGATGAGGGGCACTCCCGGATCAAGCGCGCAATTCTTGGCTCCATTGCCTATGGGGTGATTAAAGGTGCTGTTACCTCGGTAATGGATGTGCGATAATCTCCAGGACCGATACGGTTTTTGGAGACTTAAAAATGAGTGAATTTCAGCTTTATTGTTTCGCTGAATCAGGCAATGCCTACAAAGCTGCCCTGATGCTTGAGTTGTGCGACCTTGACTGGTCAGTAGAATTTGTCGACTTTTTTAACGGTGAAACAAAAACCCCGCAATATCGCGAAAACGTTAATGAACTGGGCGAAGTTCCGGTCCTTGTTCACCGCAAAAAAAGCTTCACCCAGTCCGGCCTCATCTTAAATTATCTGTCAGAATTTACCGGAAAATTCGGCCCTGCCAACAAAACTGAAGAACATGAAATTCTTCGCTGGATACTATTCGATAACCACAAGTTCACCAGTTATATGGGGACCCGCAGGTTTTTTCTCGAGTTTATGAAAACCGGTGACACCGATGTTAGCAGATTTCTGGAAGAACGTATTTTAGGTGCACTGGAGGTTGTTGAAAAACATCTGGAAAACCGCCGGTTCATTGCCACTTCGAGCCTGTCCATTGCCGATATATCCATGTGCGGATATCTTTATTATGGCGATGAGTTACGCATCGACCTCGACAAGTTTCCAAACGTAACAGCCTGGACAAAACGCATCGCGGCAACAGATCGCTGGAAACATCCCTACGACCTGATGCCACGGGCAATCGCGTCGTAATTTTATTTAATGCTGATCAGCTCGACATCAAACAGCAAAACTTCATTCGGACCGATTTTGGCACCGGCACCGCGTGCGCCGTAACCAAGCTCGGGCGGAATAACCACCGACCACTTGTCGCCCGGTTTCATCAGTTTCAAAACTTCAGTCCAGCCGGGGATGACCTGACCAACACCAAAAGTTGCCGGTGTGCCACGATCATAAGAGCTGTCAAATTTGGTGCCGTCAACCAGAGTGCCAGCATAGTGGACCACAACGGTATCTTTGCCAGTCGGGTTTTTGCCGCCATCAGGACCTGATTTAAGGATTGAATATTGCAGGCCGCTGGCTGTTGTTGTGACACCGTCCTTTGCCTTGTTTGTGGCCAGGAACTCAGCCCGGCCTTTTGATTTTTGTGCTTTGGCTGCGCGCAAGTGTACAGGTCCTTTTTTCATGGTTTCATCAATTTGTTCGGTTGTCATCTGAGGCTTTGCAGTCAGCGCATCGCTCATCCCCTGGGCAAAAGCTTTCAGATCAATCTTGTCGTTTAAAAGTTGGGACTTGAAACGCTGGCCGATAAGAAAGCCTTGCGAGTAGCCAAATTTGATATTTTCATCGTTGAGGTCAAGGTGTTCGCCAGCCTGAACCGGGAGTGACAGGGCGGTAACAAGAACCGCAGAAGACAGCGCAGATAATAGAGTTTTCAAAATGAATTTCCTGTTGGTTTAAGATCAGCGGGCACTATACAAAAAACCCGCCCGATGGGCAGGTTTTTTTTTCAAAATTACTTGATTTTAAGTTCTGTCGGACGGGGTTAAAGTCAGGCGTCCATCGCATCAAGGTATTCTTCCAGATGCTCGATGTTTTCAAACCGCATCCAGCCTTCTTCTGTTTCAGCTTCAACAGTGTTGTCAGACAGAACCCGGGCCGCTTTGCCACGGATTTCAACTTCTTCAACAATATAGAGCTGGTCCCCATTTTCACCTTCTTTGCCTTCGGTCTCTGGCTGGTCGGTGGTTTCGTCTTTGCTTGAGTCAGATTCTGAGTTTACCTCATCAACGCTTTCTGTTGCAGCATCTTTGGCATCATCGAGCACCTCTGCAACATCATCAATTGCACTGTCTGCAGTACCTTTGGCTTCGTCAGCCAAATCACCAACGGTGTCGGTTACATTTTCTACCGCCTCTACCACGTTCTCTTTTGCCTCATTGGCAACCTCAGCAACTTTGTCAACAGCTGCATCAACGCTATTACCGGTTTTGTCAAATGCTGAACCGATGGCCATACCGGCCGCCCCGGCAGTTGCGCCAACCGCTGCAGTTGCTGCCGGGAAAGGCATGTCGTCATCGCCAACAGGTTTATGATCGGTTGTCTTGTGCATGGTATTACGACCTGATGGCAAGCCTTGCGGGGCTGTATTGGCCAAACTGGAAATTGCTCCAAGAGCAGAGGCCAGACCCATGACAATAAACCCGCCCACCAGCAAGGTTGCAGCCAGCCCCAGATTCAATCCGATCAGGGCATTGCCATAATCCATCTGTGACATCACACCGGTGACAACCCCGGCAACAATAAAAACCAAACCAACCAGAAACAACAAAGCTTTCATAACCGGGACCCCTCAAAATTACAATTCAACCATATCTGGGCCAATTGCATTAAGTAATTGTAAACCCTAAGGCAAATAACGTCAATATTGACAAAACTGGCCTACACCATCGCGAAAGCAGCCTCTTCAATCGTCACAAATGCGGCCCCGACAGCCCCGACTCCAGTGTAAAAAACCGATGAACGCGCCATCTGCAGATCACTGAAAAAAGTGGTTGCCCAGGCTGAAATATGAACTTTGAAAAAGGCCCGCTGATCTTCCAGCGACGCAGGCCTTGCAAAGTCGCCCAAAATCATCCCGGCCATCATTTCACACAAGGCTGCGATGTGGTCTTCCGGCTCGTCAATGTCTTCGCGCATGCCAATACCGGCCCGTGACATGTCCGAGCGCAATCGCTCCAGTGGGCTTTCATGCAAAAAGTCTTTCATATAGCTTGAGCCGTAAGGCGATATTTCTGCTTTATCAATGCCAATAAACAGGGCACGATATTCGACATCAATACTGTCTGGTGATGACTTTGAAGCCAGCAACGCCAGTTGGCCAACCGCTTTCCCCAAGGGTGTTTCATCGCCGCGCATGGTGGCCAGCATATCAAGATTGGTCTGGTCAGGTGCAGCCCGCAGCAACATCGCAAGCAGCCGGTAAACGTCCGCGCGCAGGCGATCTTCAGGACCAACTTCGTTTTCAACAACCACCGCAAATGCCTGTTTGTATCCCCGTTTGCAGATACTATGCGATATGGCAGCACTTTCAGCAACTTGAATATCGCGGTGACGTCATTGCGAACGGAACAGTGAATACAGTCCAGAAGCTGCAATCAGGACGATGCCGATGGTTGCCATGGCATTGGGAATTTCGTTAAAGACCACAAAGGCAGAAATCAGCGACCACAAAATCGCTGTGTAACGAAAAGGTGCGGTGGTGGAAATTTCAGCTGCTCGCATGGTCAAAATAACAAAAACTGTTGCCGCGACGAGAAAAACAGAAGCTGTTGCCAAAATAAGCGCCTGGTCAGCGTTGACCGCCTGCACCCCCTGGTAAATGGCATAGATTATACCTGCGATTGTTACCATCAAAACATTGCAGAACGTCACCAGCAAGGATGGCGTGCTGACTGGCAACTGCCGCGTGGTGGTGTCTCGCACCGCAACCAGCACAACCACAGCCAAAACCAGCACAGCATAAAAGTTGAAGCCGCTGGTGCCCGGTTGCACCACCAACAACACGCCGACAAAGCCAACCAGAATGGCCAATATGCGTCGCCATCCGATACGTTCTTTCAGGAACAACGCACCAAACAACATCACCACCAACGGCACGGTTTGCAAAATCGCCGTGGCAATGGCGATGGACAAATTAAAAAGTGCGGTAAGGAATAAAAAAGTGGCGAGAGTGTCAAAAGCAGCCCGTAACAGAACAGGTTTGGTCAGCATCAAACGCCAGTGCTGCATGACGTTGCTGGCAAAGCCGAGTACGACAATAAGCGCAATGGCAAATCCACCGCGCACCACCAGAATTGTTCCAAGAGATAGCTCGTTACCGACAAATTTAACCAGTGAATCGTTGATCACATAACCGGCCATGGCCAGCGTCATGTAAAGACTGCCGAGCAGCGGGTTATCCGGGCGTGCCTGAGGGGAGGCCGACATGATCAAATCTCACAGCATTGGATTCAAAAATCCCACTGTCGTGATTTATACCTGTCACGCAAGTAGATTATTTGGTTTTGATAATATCCAGCCGCACCTTGGCAATGCCCGACCGGTTAAGCCCGATCCGGCGTGCTGCGCCATAGGCCAGATCGATGATCCGGTTCTTGATAAACGGTCCGCGATCATTGATCCGCACCACAACTTTGCGGCCATTGCGCAGGTTGGTCACCCGCACCACGGTACCAAAGGGCAAAAAGCGATGAGCAGCTGTCAGGCCATTGGGGTTAAAGCGTTCGCCATTGGCGGTAACCTTGCCCATTTTGTACCACGAGGCAATGCCGACTTTGCGGGTAGCAGTTTGTGCCACCTGTGTGGTGGCAACAAGCGCTGCACCGATCACAGCGGCAGCAATAATTCTTTTCATTTTCAGGCCGACCCATATAGTGTTTATCTGATCCGCGCCGCTTCTCGCTTTTAAATGTGGCGTTAAGCAGGCATGGCAAAGGTTATAAAAAGAAATGCGCGACCCGCGATATGACATCCTTTTTGAACCGGTAAAAATCGGTCCGGTCACCACCAAAAACCGCTTTTTTCAGGTACCCCATTGCTGCGGCATGGGCCATACCTCGCCAAAATCTGTTTCTGCAATCAGGGCAATGAAAGCCGAAGGCGGCTGGGGTGTTGTCTGCACCGAAGAAACCGAAATACACCACACCAGCGACATAGCGCCTGCCCTTGAAGGGCGCTTGTGGGATGACAGTGATATTCCCGCCTTTGCGCAAAAAACCCAAAGCATTCACGAATTTGGCGCACTGGCCGGGATCGAGCTTTGCCATAATGGCTGGCACGCGCCCAATATGTACTCGCGCGAAACCCCGCTCGCTCCTTCAAACACTGTGGTTGACTGGGGTACCCCGATCAATGCCCGGGCCATGGACAAAACCGACATTGCAAATCTAAGGCGCTGGTATGTGCAGGCCGCAAAGCGGGCGCAACGGGCCGGGTTTGATATCATTTACGTTTATGCCGGGCATGACATGTCGTTGCTGCAACATTTCATCTCGAAACGCCACAACCAGCGCACCGATGAATATGGTGGCAGTCTTGAAAATCGCCTGCGTTTGTTTCGGCAGGTGCTGGCCGACACCAAAGACGCTGTCGGTGATACCTGTGCCGTCGCTGTTCGTCTGTCGGTCGATGAGTTGCTCGGCGATGATGGTCTGACTTTTCAGGGTGAGGGGCATGATATTATTGCCAGCATGGCCGATGAACCGGACCTGTGGGATGTCAATATTTCGGGCTGGGAAAACGATTCTCAGACATCGCGGTTTTCCCAGGAGGGTTATCAGGAACAATACATTTCCTTTGTCAAAAAGCTGACCCGCAAGCCGGTTGTCGGGGTAGGGCGCTACACATCGCCCGACACCATGGTCCGGCTGATCAAATCGGGGGTAATGGACTTAATCGGTGCGGCAAGACCATCGATTGCCGACCCGTTTCTGCCCAACAAAATTATGGAAGGCCGCGAGGAGGACATTCGCGAATGTATCGGTTGCAACATTTGCGTGGCCTCTGACAACACCTCCACCCCCATTCGCTGCACCCAGAACCCGACAATGGGTGAGGAATGGCGAAAAGGCTGGCACCCCGAAATCATCCCGCCGGTGAAAAACCGCCAGCAAATTCTGGTGGTTGGTGGCGGTCCGGCCGGGTTGGAGGCAGGGCGGGCACTGGCAGCGCGTGGCTGTGAAGTGACAATTGCCGAAGCACAAGAGCAATGGGGTGGCCGGGTTAGCCGGGAAAGCACCTTGCCCGGTTTGTCGGCCTGGGCGCGGGTTCGCGACTGGCGGTTGGGGCAGTTACAAAAAATGTCCAATGTTGAAATGTACCTGGCCAGCCCGATGACGGCGGGTGATATTTTTTCTTTCCAAGCGCAAAACATCGTTCTTGCGACCGGCAGCAAATGGCAACCCGGCAAGTTTCGAGCCACCAGGGTTTTAACCCCTGATGATCTTATGGTCGGAACCCTGCCAGAGCGTTCCGACAAGGTCGTTGTCTATGATACCGAGGGTTTTTATATGGGTGGATTGCTTGCTGAATTGAGCGCCCAAGGAGGGTGCGATGTAACCTATGTTACCCCGGCAGCGATGGTCTCAAACTGGACCACCAATACGCTTGAGCA